>ENA-ORMS01000594-ORMS01000594.1-human-gut-metagenome-genome-assembly--contig:-NODE-594-length-35351-cov-9.481329_pt1 | contig 35351 bp, 19 predicted proteins | sample MGYA00242104_ERZ508997 | MGnify/ENA primary metagenome ERZ508997 (study PRJEB26280, sample SAMEA2338704) | human gut metagenome | biome: human gut; feature: human-associated habitat; material: faeces... | reverse complement strand
CAAGTTGGCAATGCCGACGCGGGGACGCGTCGCCCCCAGGTTAGGACGCGCCCCCCCCAATTAGGCAGATAAATTGCACTTTACAGAGTCTTATTAATTACATTCCTATCCAATAACTATCTGAAGATTTCTTGGAATATATACAACAATAGAAGTAACATGTATCCCCTTCCCTAGTTGAAGAGAACTTACAGGGAGTATGAGTTGTTTCTAAATGCGATAGCTACAATCGTTTACTTTACGATGTTTCAATGTTAAAAAATAGTGATATTCAAAACATTTGTTTGATGTATTAGTATGAAATATTGACATTTTGTGGAAGGTATTGTAAAGTATGCTTACGTTTTGATGAACAAAAGCACTATTTTTTGCAACAAAATTAAAGGTTTGTAGTATTAATAATTCTTAAATTCCTAAATTTACATAGTGAAAAATACTTGTGACGCATAGAAAAACTATTAAATTTGCAGTCAGTTCTTAAAGTATCCTTGGGCTAAAAATGTTTGTTTCATTTAGTGTTATTGGACTAAAAATGCGTTTAGTAAAAGCGCTTATGGTGCGTAGTTCATTGACAATTACCGTGTTAAACGGAGTGTGAGGATTGCTTTTATCAAACATCTTTATTTCAAGTCGTCTTGTTAATAAGACCGACTTACAACATATAAGTAAAAATATAAAACAAAATATTTAATCCAAAAAATGCGTATGAAAAACCGTTTTTGCAGAATGAGTAAGCAGCTGCTTGGAATAGCGTGTTTGCTGTCAACCTGCGGTGTTACGTATTCATGCTCTGACGATTACGATTTGGACGAAAAGTCTCCTTCGTTCTTGGAAAGAGTATTTATGACGAGTTGAACGCCAAGGGTGATTTTAAGACTGTAATTAGGTTAATTGACGATCTTGGTTATAAAGAAGTCTTGTCAAAGACAGGTAGTAAAACACTGTTCGTGGCAAACGATGACGCTTATGCCAAGTTCTTAGAAACAACAACGTGGAAGGATGGTAATGGCGAACCCGTTCGCAGTTACGATCAACTTACTACGGCTCAGAAGCGCCTACTCTTGAATGGCTCAATGTTAAACAATGCCTATGTGCTTGAAATGTTGACTACTATTCAGGGGCCGGTGAAGAATTTGTGTATCCGACAGTTGTCTTCAATGTCGGCTACTGACTCTGTGCCTATGTTTAAGTATGACGAACTTCCGAATAACTTAAACAATATTGATGGTAATGCCATTACGCCCGATAAGCGTTATTGGGATAACTATCGCAAACCAGAAAAGGGATGGACATACTTGGCACTTGATAACACAGCGCCTATGTTGACCCATTTCTTGCAAGCACAGATGAATGAAAAGAACATCACTCCTTCTGATGTTTCATTTATTCTTGGTTTAGATGGTACTGATAAAGCTTGGAACGACAATAGTAACCGTAGCTTCGTTTATGATGCTGAAATCGTGAAAGGTGGTGCTGATGTTACTTGCTTGAATGGTTACTATCATCAGATTGACAAAGTGTTGGTTACTCCGGGTAATATGGCTGAAGAAATTCGCTTGAATCCAACCACTTCTTTGTTTAGCGCAATGCTCGAACGTTTTAGCGCTCCATATTATGATGCTAACTTGACTGAGGAATATAAAGCTCTGCACTCTATGCGCTCTGACTCTATATTCCAAAAACTGTATATAGCTCAGCGTGGTCAGCAAGGAAGCATTTCAAAGGACCCTTCAGGCGAAGCTTTGGGCGGTGATATTCCACGCCTTTCTTTTGACCCAGGATGGAATGCTTATTCGGTAGAAAACTCAACGAAAGAGCAGGATATGGCTGCTATGTTCGTTCCTTCTGACGATGCTATGAAGCAATACTTCTTGCGTGGTGCAGGTGCTTCTTTGATTGAAAATTATGGTAATAAGGACAATACGGAAGAAAACTTGCTAGAGAATTTGTATCAGATTCCTCAAAATATCATTGTTAAGATGATTAACAACTTGATGAAGGAATCGTTCAATTCTACCGTTCCAAGTAAGTATCTTTCAGTAATGAACTCTGCACAAGACCAGATGTTTAGTCAATACAAATCACTTCCAGATTTCAAGAAGGGAATAAATAAGGTGTTGTTGGCTAACAATGGTGTAGTTTATGTAATGAATGACATGATTGCACCTCCTGATTATGCTTCAGTTTCTGGTCCTGTCCTTTCTGACCAAAGTGCTCGTGTAATGAATACGATTATTCATGCCGATGATAACTTTGTTAGCAAGGCTCAGTATGCTAATGCGCCCTTGCGTAAGTTCTATAGCACTTACTTGTTGGCCATGCAGTCACACTTCTCTCTCTTTGTACCCATAGATGCTGGTTTGGCAGATTATGGTTATTTTGACCCCGTAGCTGCTGCTTCTGCTGATAGAACGCAACAGAAGTATTGGACGATGAAGCCTGCTAATATTACAACAAAAGGTGCTAAGCAAGTTGCTGTTTTAGCTCAGGCATATCGTTATGATGCTTCTAAGGGCTTAGATGCTGCGAATAGCAGACCAATGGGTAATGCTTATTCAAGTGCTGCAACTGACAATGTTGAGACTTCTAACTATGGCCCAACCAAGAAGCAAATGATGATTGATATGGTCGACCAGCATATCTTGGTACATGGTGATGGCAATGGCTCTACAAGTATTGAAGCTAATCATAAGTACTATTTGTCACGTAGCGGTGCACCTGTTATTGTTGATAATATGGGTAATGTTAACAATGGCTCTGGCATGGTTGTAGAAGGTGGCTATCAAAAGGATGTCAACAATGACGCTTATGGCGAAGCTAACGACTTTAAGTGTAAGGTGACTAAGGGATATGACCTTTCAACAGGTTATGGTAATGGTCATACTTACTTCCTTGATCGTCCTATGCAGCCTACAACGAATAATGTATATCAAGTATTTAATGCATTAAAGAAGAATAATGTAGGTTATAGCAAGTTCTTTGATATGTGCAGCGACTTCGTATACAGTAATAAACAGGAACTGCTGCTTAAGGTATTTAATAAGGTATATGAAAGTGCTGACGCAACAACTCCTGTTGATAAAGTGAAGGAGGGGTCAAACGAATGGTTGACTGAATTGCAAAAGTATGCAATCTTCTCGTTGAATTCTGATCAAACGGGTGGACGTTACACTGCAGCCAATACTAACTTGATTCGTTTCTTCAACAACTATCGCTATACGATTTTCGTTCCTTCTGATGACGCTATTGATGAGGCTGTAAGTCGAGGTTTGCCAACGCTTACTGGAATAGAAAGTTTTGTAAACAAGTACTATGACGCTGAAAAGAAGGCTTGGAAGTTGCGCGAAGTAAATGGTGAACCCGAGAAGCTTGTGCTTGACGAAGACGGCAAGTATGTAGCTCCAGCTCAATTGGAAGCTCGTGCTATGATTACTTGTTTGATTAACTTCTTGAAGTATCACTTCTGTGATCAGTCTTATTTCGTTGACGAATATGCTGACAATGACTATTCTTATAGCCAGTCTTCATGTACAGATAGCAAGACCAACTCGTTCATTCCCGTTGCAGTTCGTCACACAAAGAATGGACTTGAGGTGTTTGATGCTCGTTCAATGACCAATGGTAAGGTGGCTGCAAGTAAGGCATCTCCAGTCAAAGTGGCTACAAATGATGCAAAAGTGTTCAATTTGTTTGCTCGAGATTACGAATTGAATAATGCTTATACCTCAGCACGCTCAATTAAGTCTTCATCTTACGTTGTAGTGCAAGGTCTAAAAGATCGAGATTTCTTACTTTTTGATGCCTCAAAGGCTAATAAATTCAACGACGCTTGGTCTTCTCCAGCTAAAGCTAAAGCATTCCTTCAGAAGTATCGACTCAAGAAATAAATACCAATATTATGAATAACATAAAGTTCCTATTGACGCTGGTCTTGTGCTTCTTTTGTGCTTTAGCTGCTAATGCACAGAAGCGCATATCGGGTCGTGTCTGGAGTAAGACAGATGGCCCTATCGTGATGGCGTATGTAGTCGAACAGGATAAGAATAACCGTAACGTTACTGCAGCTCAGACTGATGCAAATGGTAACTTTTCTATGGTTGTTAAGAATCCTGCTAATAGACTGCGTGTATCTTATATTGGCTACCAAACGAAAATTATTCCTATTGGTGGCAACTCACACTTTAATGTTGAGTTGATTGATAAAAATACGTTCAAAACTGCCGAAGTAACCACAACGCGTAAAACGCGTTCAAATGGTCTCGTAATTCCTGAACGTGAAATTTCAACCGCTCAGCAAACACTCGACATGGACCAAATGGCTGGTCTGTCGTTCGAGACTGCAGCCGACGCTCTCCAGGGTGAGATTGCCGGTCTTGACATCGTGTCTAATTCTGGTAACCTTGGTTCTGGTTCTACTATGCGTTTGCGTGGTGTATCTTCTATCAATGGTAGCCAAAATCCCTTGATTGTTGTTGATGGCAACATTCTTGAAGATTACGATAATAGTTCACTCGATTTGGACAACATGGAAAACCAAGAGCAGTTCGCTACTCTTTTGCAGGTCGCTCCTGAAGACATCGCTACTATTAAGGTGTTGAAGGACGCTGCTGCAACTGCAATTTGGGGTTCTCGTGGTTCAAACGGTGTAATCGAGATTTCTACTCGTCGTGGTGCTCGCGGTAAGACTAAGGTTAACTTCAGCTATCGTTTCTCAGGTGCATGGCAGCCTTCTGGCATGAAGATGCTTGATGGTGATGGCTATACCATGATGTTGAAGGAAGCTTATCACAATCCTCGTGTGCTTTCAGAAGAAGCCTCAAGTATTGCTGAGATTATGTACCTTACTGACCACCCCTCTTATTATGGTAACTATAATAAGAATACGGACTGGGTTAAGAAGGTAACTCAATTCGGTCAGACTCACAACTATGGTTTGTCTGTATCAGGTGGTGGTGAAAAGGCACAGTTCCGTGTGTCTGGTACCTATGACCACGAAACGGGTACTATTATTAAGCAATCTTTGGATCGTTTGACGACTCGTATGAATCTGGACTACTTCGTTTCAGATCGTATCCGCTTCTCTTCAAACTTCGACTTGTCTTATACTAAGAATAATAAGAACTACGGTAATGACCTTTTAGGACGTGCTTACAATGCAATGCCTAATATGTCAGTTTATCGTAACGAATATCGCGAGACTGCTGATGGTGTAGGTGAATATTTCAATACAGGTGAATATTTCATTATGCCTCCTGCAGCGGCTTCTGCTGGTCTTGTTGGTGCAAATAGTGGTCGTTCTTCTTACTATTTGTCAGACATGATTAGTAATGGTAACCCTGTAGCGATTGCCAATTTAGCTTGGCAGCATGAGTCTTCTTATACCATTCGTCCTCAGTTCCAATTGCGCTATAAATTGTTGGGCAAGAGTGATGACGAGACCACACTTGACTATAATGGCGAGGTTTTCTTAAATGTCTATACTTATAGTTCTTCTTCTTATTATCCTGGTTCTTTAACTTCACAGGCTTGGAGTGAAGGTATCAATGTGACAAGTGATGGTCAGAACAAGAATTTGAAGTTTACAACACGTCATCAATTAGTATTCCATCCTCACTTTGCGAATACTGACCACCAGTTGCAGATTATGGGTCAGTTTGAGGCTTCAACTAATAGCGGTTCTAGTCAGAGTCACAAAACGAGTGGTGTTGTAGGTGGTATTACCGATCCTACAGTTGATGCTTATCTTACAGCTTCTTCTTCAAGTACTGGTCGTGGCCATGATGCTGCTGGTTTAGGCTCATTGCACTATGCCTTTGGTTCTAAGTACATCTTCGACTTCACACTGCGTGCCGATGGTAGTACCAAGTTTGGCTCTGGCAAAAAGTGGGGCTTCTTCCCTGGTATATCTGGCCGTTGGAATATTTCAGACGAAGCTTTCTTCAAACCCTTGCGCAGCGTGATTAGCATGTTGTCATTCGCTCCAGGTTGGGGTATTACTGGTAACCCTCCAGGTAGTGAAGGTTTGATGTACAATAAGTACAACCGTAATGGTAAGGCTTATAATGGCACACAAGTTATGCGTCCGCAAAACTTGAAGTTGACTGAAATCCGTTGGGAGAAGACAAAGTCTTGGAATATTGGTGTTAACTTAAACTTCTTTGATGATTTGTTAAAGTTCGACTTGAATGTCTATAATCGTAAGACGACAGACTTGTTGAACTCGGGTGTTCGTATCCCTTCTACAACAGGTTTCGCTACTTTGGATTGGGCTAACGTAGGTGACATCGAGAATAAAGGTTGGGAACTTTACATCACAACGCGTGACATCTTTAAGGTTGGTAAGTTCTCTATGAACTTGCGTGCTAACTTTGCTCAGAACTTGAATACCATTACGCGTATGGACGCTTCTGTATTAGCTTCATATAATACGGACATTGCTTATAATAATTCTGAAGTATTGAAGCGTGTACAGATTGGTAATGCTTTGGGTGGTATCTATGGTTTCCGTTTCAAGGGTGTTTATGCTTACGACTACGACCACAATGGTTACTTCCAAGCTATCAATGGTCAGGAAAATCCCAAGAATAACTGGACAGACCAATTTGGTAACCCCAATACAGCTGCAGGTAACTTAACTGCTGCCGAAAATTGGAAGGGTGGCGTTAAGCCTCGTCCTGAATTGGCTAAGTCTACTCCTATCGTGTTCGATGCTAATGGTAATGTCGTGTACGATAAGAATGGTAACCCTCTTCCCATGTACTTCAACTATGGTGGTAAGAACTATCAGTTTGATGGTGGTGATGCTATCTATGAAGATATCAATCATGATGGTAACATCGATGAACTTGACGTTGTTTACTTAGGTACTTCTAATCCTAAGTTCAATGGTGGTTTCGGTGTAAACTTTAAGTATGGTCGTTGGGAATTGAAGACCTCTTTCAACTTCCGTGTTGGCAACAAGATTATCAACTTGGCTCGTTTGAATGCTGAGAGCATGACAAGTAACAAGAATCAGTGTGCTTCTGTAAGCCATCGTTGGCGTAAGAATGGTCAGTACACGACGATTCCTCATGCAATGAACTCTGGTGTAAAGGTTACTTATAACTCTCTCATCAGCGATCGTTTTGTTGAGCCTGGTGACTTCCTTCGTTTCCAATACTTCCAGCTCTCTTATAGCGTACCTGCTGAAAAGTTGAAGAAGATTGGTTTGAATACACTTCGTATCTCTGCTTCAGGTAATAACTTAATCTTCTGGTCTAAATATTCTGGTGTTGATCCCGAGCATTCTGCAAGTGGTTATAATCCAGCTACAGATAGTTCACAGACCCCCCGTTCACGCTCATTTACGTTTAGCTTGAACTTTGGTTTCTAATAAGTGAAATAGGATAGGGGAGTGTTTGCACTCTTAGCTGTAAAACACTCCCCATTTTTCCTTTACCGATGTAATATTATCATCATGAAAAGTAAAAAATTATATACAAAGCTTCTGTTGGCTGGTGGACTCCTTTTGTTCAGTGGCTCGTTGACTTCGTGCAACGACTTCTTGACATTGTTGCCTACGGACCAACTTCCAGAGGAAAACTTCTGGCAGGATAAGGCTGACCTTGATGGTGTACGCGCAGGTGCCTACGATCAGTTGGCTAATGCTACGCAGACTGGTAAGATCCTTCAGTGGGGTGAGTTACGTTCTGACAACCTTACATTGAATACGGTTTCAAACACATCAATCGACAACTTACAGAATGCTATTTTACAGCCTAACAATAATATGTTTGATTGGGCTGGTTTCTATACGGGTATTAACTACTGTAATCTCGTTATTGAGAAGGGTGCTGATATGACTGTTCCTGGCAAGGAAGTTGATCCCAGTTTTACTCGTGCAGAGTATAATAGCTATCGTGCCGAAATGTTTGCTTTGCGCTCTCTTTATTACTTCTACTTGGTTCGTTCATATCGTGATGTTCCTTATGTAACATCTTCTGTTCGTACTGATGCAGAGGCTATGAAGAGTCGTATTGCTGTGTCTTCTGGTGTGGCTATTTTAGGTGAATGTATTGACTCTGTTGAGACAAACTTAAAATATGCTACAGAAAACTTTGGCTCTGATGCCGAAAACCGTGGCCGCTTTACCAAGAATGGTATGCGTGCTTTGTTGGCTGACATGTATTTGTGGCGTGCTTGTATGTTGAAAGACTATGTAAGCAAAGATGGCGCAGGTCGTGTCAACCTTTCTGATGTTGCGGCTACTGATGCTGAAGGCAATGTAACTGGTTCGTATACAACTAAGGATGGCGAGGCTATCACTGATGCTTATTGCAACACTTTGGCTAAGACTTGCTTAGAAAAAGCAAAGAAATATGCCGATGATGCTATTAAGTATATCAAAGTAAAGTATGACGAGGAACTCGAGAAAAATACAGGTATAGTAACTGACGAACAAAGAACGCAGCCTTATCCCCTCTACTTGAATAATAGGGAGATGACAGCTATAGCTGATATGTCGTATGCCTATAATTTTGGTAGTCAGAACTCTCTTGAAGGCATTTTAGAGTTACAGTATGATGGTACTTCAACTACCAATGGTACTGTCAATTCTTATTTTTCAACCTATTCTTCTAACCAGTTCAACCCTGGTACGATGACTTTGTCGAATGATTTGATATCTGGCGCTCAAAGTGTTGATCCGACAGTTGGATTTGGTAAGACAGACTTACGTTTGCTTGAAACTTGTTACTATCCATCTTCTGCTACGAGTAAACCTATCTGTAAGTTTGTAATCTCTACTTTTGATGTATCGAATTCAGAAGATTTGACAGAGACTCCAAGTTATTCTTCATTGTCAGCTCGTACTTCTTCTGCAAATAATGCTCACTGGCCTATTTATCGTTTGACTGATGTTATGTTAATAAAGGCCGAGGCTATTGCTCGTCTGGGTATCATGAATGGCTCTATTTCTTTGGACGATTTGAAGGAAGGCTATCGTTTAATCAATCAAATCTTTAAGCGTAATAATCCAGCTCTTGTATCTCCTGCAGATGCTACTGGTACAAAACGTGAATATGGTAGCGATCGTTTGAAGGGTACTGGCGTACATCAGGGTGAAGATTACTGCGTAGGTGACAATGGCGCTGCTAACAAGACGGCAAGTGACTTACTCTCAAATGTTTATAGAGAACGTCAACGTGAATTCGTTGGTGAAGGTAAGCGTTGGTTCGATATCGTTCGACAGGCAGAATACTCTTATGTATCAAACAAGAAGAGCAACTCTTCTGCTTTAGGCTTCGGTAGCTTCAAGTCTACTGTTGCTAATCGCTTGTCAAAACTCTATAGCTTGTACAACCCCATTTATAGTGAAGAACTCAAGGTAAATGGTAAAGGACAGGCTGACGGAGGTATGCTTGAGCAAAATCCCATTTGGGATCGTTACACCAAAAAATAGATCTTACTATGAAATCTAATAAGTTGAATATAAGTCTTCTTTCGTTAGGCTTAGGTTGCATGATGCTCTTTGGCAGTGCCTTAACTTTTACGGCATGTAAAGAGAATATTAGTGAAGATGCCTTTGCTATTGCTACGAAGAAGACAATTGTGGATTATCTGACAGATAAACCCGAACTTTCGAGCATTAAGAATATTTTTGCTCAAGTAAAGTTAGGCATATCTGAAGATGCTTCGGTAGTAGCAAGTGCTTTGTCAGCGCGTGGTAATTATACGGTTTTCGCTCCTAATAATGATGCTATTGCTGCATACGTTAGTGAGGTTACGAATGGTGAAAGCTCTGATTACAATGTTTTGACTGAGGCACAGAAGTCTGCTCTTGCTTTGAACTGTATCATTGATAATGGTGATAACAGTGCTTATGAGTTGGCAGACTTTCCCAGCAATGGTATGTTCGCTACCACCAATTTGAAAGATCGCCGTGTATCTTCTAAGCAAGATGCGGAAGGTGATTATGTATTGAATGATGTAGCGAAGGTTGTAGAATCTAATTTAGAGGCTTCAAATGGTATGTTACATGTCGTTGATCATGTAATTGTTCCTTCTGACAAGTCTATATCTGATTTGATTGATGCTGCTTCTAACATGCGCATCATGTCTCAACTCTTCCAATTGACTGGATATGCAAAGGATTCTTTGGACCTCGTAAGTCAAGTGCAAAAAGAAGATGCGTTTGAAAAGGCTCATTTGTCACATGCTGGTGAGAACCAATCTCTCTCTGGTGTTAGTAACAACTTCGCTTATCAAACCAAGCGCTACATTGGCTATACTGCTTTTGTTGAACCTGATGAAGTCTTGAATAGCGATTGGGGTATTCCTATGCCACAATATGACGAAGCTACGAAGACTATTACCAATTGGAATGAAGTCTATGCAGCATTGAAGTCAAAGTGTGAAGCCATTTATGGCACTGAGGATGCGGACGATTTAAAGAGTCCGAACAATGCCATTCATAAGTTCCTTGATTATCATGTATTAGATGGTAAGGTGGTGCTTGAAGACCGTTCAGCTGTTCACCATTGGAACGAGTATGGTTATACTTGCGGCGAAAGTTTTTCTGTAAAGTCATCTGAACATTATACGGTTGACGTTTGGGACTACTTTACAACGAAGTCTGGTTCTTTGCTGAAGATTACCAATACGGTGAATGATGAATATTATCTAAATCGTGTGGCTAAGTACAATACGACATGGTCTGGTTCGAACTTGGGTAATTATAGCTTTGAGCGTGTATTATATCCCAATAATGGTAATAATGGCTTGGATATTTTAGCCAGTAAGAAGAATATTGTTGGTGATGTAACGTATGATAATGACGGTGCTAATGGTTATTATTTCCCCATTAACCATGTATTGGTCAATTCTTCTGAAACGGCTGATGCGCTTGGTTCAGAGCGTTTGCGTATTGACTTCACCACTTTCTTCCCTGAGATATTCTCAAATGGCATTCGTGGTAGCAAGCCTGCTTACTTCCCTGAAGGATATTTCGCTGGCATAACCAATGTCAGTTCCAATACTAAGATCTTCTATTTGCAAGAAGGTTTCTGCGGTAGGGGTTGGGGTTGGAAAGACTATCAAGGTGATGAATTCATCGCAACTGGTCAGTATGACTTGACAGTCAAATTGCCTCGTGTGCCTAAATCTGGCAATTATGAGTTACGTTTGGCTAGTTCGAACAACTCTTTGCGTGGTATGGTACAGGTTTACATTGGTAATTCTCCTGATCGTATGGAAATTCCTACAGGTCTTCCCATTGATATGCGTGAGACGGTAGGTATGATTCCTGGTAATCCTTGGATTAACGATAAGGAATCTCAATATGATGAGATGACTTGTCGTGAAAATGACCGTAACTTGCGTAACCAAGGTTACATGAAGGGACCACAGTACTTCCATAAGAATGGTAAGAATAAAGATGATGACCCTGTTCGTAACATTGAGGGTAATGCCGATGATGCTGCAGCATTGCGTCGTATCTTGATTGCTCAACATTTTGATGCCGATAAGACTTATTATTTGCGTTTTAAGTCTGCCATCTCTGATCCTCTTACGCAACTTTATTTGGATTACATCGAGTTCGTTCCTGTTAGTGTTTACAATGGCAATACACCCGAGGATATTTGGTAATTCATACAAAACCACACAACATTTCCTATCATGAAATTTAAATCAGTTAATTTGGTTGTTGGAGGACTGATGGGGGCCACCATGCTTTTGGGGCTTGCTTCATGTTCTGACGATCATTTCGATATTAAAAATGGAACTGCCAGTGCAAACAACACGATATGGCAGAACCTACAAGCTAATCCTGATAAGTTTAGTGATGTTAGTTCTATTTTGCAGAAAGTAAGAGTTTACAAGAGTTTAGAAGATAAAAAGCGTACAATGACTTATGCTGAACTTCTTAACCAACCCCAAACGCTTACATTTTGGGCTCCTGTAAATGGTTCTTTCGATCCTCAACCTTATCTTAGTCGCATCAATCAAATCAATAGCTATCGTGAGCAAGGTTTGACAGATAAGGCCGATACGCTTGAGTACAACTTGGGTATGCAGTTTGCGCAAAACCACTTGGCTCGTTTCAACTTTGAGTCAATCAAGGAAGATCAGGACGTTCGACTTTATAATAGCAAACTTGCAACTTATAATGCAGGTCAAAGATTGTTCAATGGCGTTGAACAACTGGACACGGAGATTCCTTCTTCTAATGGTGTACTTCATGCCTTGAATGGTGTTTCTCCTTTTGCTTTCAACATTTACGATTATATTGGTGAGCATCAAGATGAGTTTCAAACTATCTATAATGCGTTAACTGATCCTGCTATCAATAAGCGTATCTTTAGCGAGTCTAGCAGTACTCCTGGTGGTATGAACAACGAGGGCCAAATGGTTTACATTGACTCTGTTTACAGCTATTCCAACGAATTGCTTGACCAAAGTGGTGCTCAGATTAAGAATGAAGATAGCCTTTACGTTGCTATCATTCCCAAAGAATCTGCTTACCAACAAGCTAAAGAGAAAGTTGAAAAGTTGTTTAACTATTCAGACCGCTATAAGTACAATTACGTTGGTGGTGGTACGTTGAGTTCTGCTTTTACAACTCTCTATCAAACTACCAAGACCGACTCATTGCGTGATTATAACACCAAGAAGATGTTGATGACAAGTATGTACTTCACTCCTTCTATCTTTGGTGGACGCTTCCCCGTTAGTACTTCACGTGATAAAAAGGCTGAAATCGCTGATTATGCCATGCACGCAGACTCTTTGATTTCTACCAATGGCTTGATTTTCTACAACAGTAATAAGGGTGGACTTAACCCCATGTTCGGAGATGGTACTTGGGAAGAGGCTTCAAATGGTGTAATCTTCCCCATCTCTACTTACAATAGTGATCCTGCTTATTCAATCATGCAGAGTAAGACACTTGACATGATTAGTGCCGATAACGTCGGAGATGTCGTAATTGGTGGTGCAAGTGGTTCAAAAGGTTCTTATTACTATTTGACAGAGGGTTCTAACTGGAATAAGGATATTGATATCGATATGCTTGAGACGAAGGGCTATCGTTATTTCCAAGTTGACGCACGTGTAAGTTCAGCTTTGGAAGTTTACATTCCACTTCGTAATCTGTATAGTGGTAAATATCGTATTCGCGTTCAAATGTTGCCTAATCGTGTAGATAACAACCACAAGTACTTTACAGAAAACGAGGAAACAAACGAGCAGGAGGAAATTGTTGAACAGAAAACGAAGTTCGTTGCAACGCTTTATGATGATGAAGGTAATCGTATAGGTTCACCTTCTGAGGACATAGTAGTTGACGACCACGAAGTAAAGACGTATACACTTTTCGAATCAATCGAAATTCCTAAGTGTTATTACAATTTGCCTTCAGGCGTTTCAAATTGTTTCCCCTTGTTGAAGTTGGAGATTCCTGGTTCAACAAAGTATCGTCCTTATCGTAGAACACAATTCTCGGGCTTGAGTATCGCTAAGATTTTCATCGACCCTGTGCGTGAATAAGCATCAAGTTTCAAGTAACCTATCCTCTTGTCAAGTAGGGTAGTGTTACTTGAGCCTTAATCAACCTTAATATTGCAGATAATGAACAACAATAAGAAAATACACTTGATGCAGGGTACGCTGAGAGCTGGAGTATGTATGTTCATGCTTTCAGGTGCATGTGTACTTTACGCTCAAACTCCTCAAACAGAAGAGGGGACAGAGGCGACTCCTGCTGCTAAGGTGGCTAAAACTGCTACTAAGAAAGCTCCTAAGTACAAGATGAAGGAGATTTCTGGTTACATCTTTGATGGTGCTACCAAAAAGCCCGTTGTAGGTGCTCAGATTCAGTCGTTGGGTAATAGTTATTATTCAGCAATAACTGACGAGAGTGGTAAGTACACCATTCGCGTTCCTGAGTTTGTTGAAGCACTTTATATTTCAGCAAAGGACACGGATTATAATCCAGCTCAAATAGGCATCAAGGGCGCTGATAATCAAAATGTCTATTTAACAAGTGGTATGAACAAAAACTTCTTTGCCAATACTACAACGTTAAATAACAATCAAACCATGCACATTGATGAGCCCAATTCGCTTACCATTGAGAATGAAATGGAAAAGGGATTGTCTGGTTCAGTGCGCATTCTCAATCGTGGCGGTATGCCTGCTCAAGGTGCTGCTATGTTTATCAATGGTTTGAATTCATTGAACAGTACAGCTCAGCCTCTTGTAATTGTTGATGGTGTAATGCTTGATATGCAGTACGATCGTTCAACAATCCACCAGGGTTTTGTCAACAACCTTTTCAATATTATCGACCCTGATGATATAGAAACGGTAGAGGTCGTAAAGAACGGAACAGCACTTTATGGCGCGAAGGGTGCCAATGGTGTGTTACTCATCAATACGCGTCGTGGTAAGAGTATGGTAACGCGCATCAACTTCCGTGCTTATGCAGGTTTTGAAACTGCACCTGAGCAAATGAAGATGATGAATGCGGGGCAATATCGCAGTTATTTCTCTGAATTATTAGGTACTTTGCCTGATAATGAATATTTGGGAAGCAACAAGACCATTCCTTTCTTGAACGAAGATAAGAATTACTTCTTCTACAATTTGTATCATAACGAAACAGATTGGCAGAAAGACCTTTATCATGACACCTTTACGCAGAACTACAAGGTCAGCGTAGATGGTGGTGATGATGTTGCTATGTATCACTTGTCTTTGGGCTATGCAAAAAGCGACGCTACAGCTAAGAAGAACGACTTCAATCGTTTGAACATTCGTTTCAATACGGATGTCAACATGTTTAAGGATTTCGTTACTGGCATTGACTTCGCTTTTGCTCGTAATGCTTACAATTTACGCGACAATGGTTGGGCTGAGAACTACGACACGCGTAATATCTCTTCACCCAATGTATTGGGCCTGATTCAGACTCCGTTCATTAGTCCGTATGCTTATTTCGTACGTGCTGATGGCAATCAGTTGAGCCTTATTCACTCAGACAAGGTGTATTCTGGTAAGAATTATAGCGAGGACAATAATCCTTTCCAATACGCTACACAGTTTGGCTATACTGCACTCGTTAATCCTTATTGGGTGCTTGAAAATGGCCAAGGTAACAATAAGAACTTCTACGAGCAGACTCAGTTTAATCTGAATATTTCGCCTAATTATCGCATCAATCGTTACTTAACAGTTAAGGATCGCTTCAGCTATATTCTTAATCGTAACAATGAGAAGTACTATTTGCCAAAGTATGGTACTCCTCCCAAGTCGGTTGAAGGCTTAGGCGATGTAACGAGTGTTGTTAGTACACAGTTCGCCAAGGAAACGACTTTGTTCAATGACTTTAGTGTTGATTGGCATCGCACGTTTGGTGCACATGACATTGAGTTGTTAGGTGGTTTCCGTTTCAACTCTTATTCTTATAATCAGAGTCACATCACTGGTTACAACAATGACCAGGATAAGATGCCTAACATGGCTTACTCTTTGCAGTATAAGAATTATGGTGGTGCCAACGATACTTGGAACAACTTAGCTTATTACTTAAACGCTGCTTATAATTACAAAAATCGTTATTTCCTCTCTGGTACCATGTCAATGGAGGCTTCTTCACGCTTCGGTACGAAGGCTGACCAAGGCTTGAAGTTGTGTGGTGTAACTTGGGGACTCTTCCCTTCATTGCAAGCAGCTTGGGTTATTTCAAACGAGAAGTGGTTCAATGTTAAGGGTATCGACTACTTGAAGTTAACGGGTGGTTACGAAATTAGCGGTAACGACAATATCGATTACTACGCTACTCGTACTTACTTTGCTAACTCACAGTTCCTCGATAAGGCAACTTCACTTGTACTCTCAAATATCCAAAATCCCAAATTGCAGTGGGAAACTACCAAACGTTACAACATCGGTTTGCAAGCTAGTTTGTTGAAGAACCGTTTGAACGTTGGTATTGAATACTTCCGTAGCAATACTGATCACTTGCTTACTCGCAAGTCAGTAAGTGACATCACAGGTTTGGCTACAATGTGGTCAAATGATGGTGCGTTGAAGAACTCAGGTGTAGACTTTAATGTAAATGCTATGCTTGTTCAGCACAAGGATTGGCGTTGGCAAGCAGGTTTCAGTATTGGTCATTACAAGAATGAAATCACCGCATTGCCCGAGTCAAATGTCAATTTGATTCGTACTTATGCACTTGATGACAATGGTGTCCGTATCGCAAGCAGCGAGAAGCAGATACATGGCTATACATCATCAATTTATGGTGACAACAATATCTTGACAGCCGTAGGTCATGCAGCAGGTGTATTCTATGGTTATCAGACCAAGGGCGTATTTGCTTCTGATGCAGATGCTAAGGCTGCAGGTAAGGATGGCAAATACCTTCGTTACCCGACAGGTATCTCTGATCCTACCAAGGCATCACGCGACTTCCGTGCAGGTGATGTACACTTCGTTGACCAAAACGGTGATGGTTGGATAAATGAGGCTGATATGGTAGTCATTGGCGATCCTAATCCTGATATTTATGGTAACATTTACACTTCTCTCAGCTGGAAAGGCTTGAAGTTGGATGTTAACTTTAAGTATTCTTTGGGTAATGATGTCTACAATTACCAGCGTTCACAGTTAGAGTCAATGAACAATAACTGGAACCAAACAACAGCTGTTATAAATCGTTGGCGCTATGAAGGTCAAGTCACCAACATGCCTCGTGTAATGGATCAGTCAAGCGAACAGTGGGTCAACAACGAGCGCTTCTCTGATCGTTGGATCGAAGATGGTTCTTACCTCAAACTTAAGAACGTTCGCTTAACTTATAAGGTTCCTGTAAACCTTAGCTGGTTGCTCGGTCTTTCTGTATGGGGTGAATGCAACAATGTGTTCACTATTTCTAAGTACACGGGTAATGATCCAGAATTCTCAGCAGGTAATGGTGTCCTTTATCAAGGCATTGATGCAGGTTATTTAAATTTAGGTCGTAACTTTAGCTTAGGTGTGACTATCAACCTCTAATCGTATAAAGAGTCGAGAGTGGGGAGCTCGGAAGTTAAATGCTTCACAAACTTCTCAACTCTCAACTTTCAACTCTCAATAAAATACAGCAATGAAACACAAATCGATTTTAAGTCTTCTCATCTTCCTCATGGGGTTAGGTGTAACCACCACTTCATGTGAAGATATGTTGACCCCCGATATGAATCGTTACACTGAGAACTTTACAGGTACTGATACCGTGTATTTCTACCTCGGTATCATGCGTAACGTTCAAGACATGGTAGAACAAAATCAGTTGCTGGGCGACTTGCGTAGTGACTTGGTGGCAACTACTCCGTATAGTAGCGATTCGGTATCACATATTATTGATATTGACCGTACAACCGATAAGGATGCCGATAATCAATTGGTTAATCGTGCAGCTTATTACAAAGTTATTAACCAGTGCAACTATTATTTGGCAAAGGTTGATACCAGTGTAGTAAAGAACAACATTTATTACATGAAGCGTGAATACGCTCAAGTAGTAAATGTTAGAGCTTGGACATACCTTCAGTTGGTTCAAACTTATGGCAAGGTGCCTTTCATCACCAAGCCTGTTAACAATGCAAACACTGGTTGGGAAAAGAACCCCGAGGCTTGGGCTACTGCCGACAATTTGGTAGACCTCTTAAAGGGTGACCTTGAGAAGGCACAAGTTATCGAGCGCACGTTGGGCTATCCTAATTATGGTGAGTTCCAAACGGGTAACGAAAAATTCAAGGTACAGAGCAACAAGATGCTTTTCTATGCCGATGTAATCCTTGGTGATCTCTATCTCTTGCGTAGCAATGGAAAGGCTGACTACGTTGCTGCTGCTAAGAATTATTATTACTTCTTGAAGGAAGAAGCAAAGAAGGGCATTGGCGTTACTTCAGGTGCAGCTTCATTCAACGAGGGTACCAATCCCAATGGTACTAAGTATTATACTCCAAGCGTATTAGGTTGGGTCGGTTCAGGCCTTTCGGCAACTTCGTTGGACAATGAAAACATTACTATCATTCCTTCTGCTGCTAATAAAACTTTTGGTCGTGTATTGACTCGTACAGCTCAAATCTATGGTTTTGATGCAAGTTCTTCAAACATTACCAATTCAAATGTGAATGGTGGCGATGTAAGTACTTCTGGTAGTGTCAATATTTGGACCAATTACAAGTCACGTCAGGTAGAACCTTCAAATGCTTATCTCCAGCTTTGTGCAGCTCAACCTTATGCTCGTACGACCATTACTAATGGCGAGGAGACAGAAGTGAAGTATTACGAAGGAGCAGGTGATGCTCGTTTGTGGGCTACGGCACCTTATTTCAATACTAAGGATGCTCCCGATTCGAAGGCCCGTTTTATCACTAAGGACGCTCCTATTCAGGCGGTAACACGTGATGGTATTGCTTTTAGTCCAGAGTTTAAGCACTACAAGTCAATCTATCGTCTGCGTCAGATCTATTTGCGTTATGCAGAGGCTATCAACCGTGCAGGCTATCCTCGTATGGCTTATGCAGTGCTTACCAATGGCTTAAGTTCGTACACGATTCCTGAGATTTCTTCAGATTCAATTAAGTACGATGACGAAAACAAGACATTCCAACACGTATTCTGCATTGATAGTACTAGCATCTCTGATCGCTCTCGTGGTGCATTCTTTATCGGTGTAGATGAGCTGCGTCGTGCACAAGATGACCCAGAGTACGATCTCTATTTGAACTTCTCTTCTTCTAATTGGAGCAATGTTGGTATTCACCAATTAGGTGGTATGGCCAATGTGTCATTGATTGATAGCTTGAATGGCTATGACAAGCGTGTAGCTCAGCGTATTAAAGAAGAGGCACTTCGCACGGGTTCTGCTAACACTGCAAGTGTTCGTCGTGTTCTTCGCAAATTGGCTAATGAAGCTGCGTCTGATGGTGAAACAGGCGAAGGTGGTGACACTGAAGGGCCTTCACTTGACGAACTCCGCAAGGACTACACAGAGATTGATCCTGAGCCAGCCAAAGAGGCAGATCCTCTCGAAATCCGTGCCGTTGAGTCTCTTATCGCTGATGAGTGCGTACTTGAGACAGCTTTCGAGGGTAGCCGTATGTTCGACCTCATTCGTTTTGCTCGTCACATGAATAACGATAGCGGTTTAACAGCTGATTATGGTACGCAATGGTTAGCATGGAAGATAGCACGTCGTGCAGTCAACTTAGCTCCTTACGAACAACCTAAGCAGTACGATGCAAGCCTTTATGGCAAAATGATTAATCCTAATAACTGGTACATCGCAAATCCTGAATACAAATAATATTTGTATTCACTAAATCCAAATAAAAAGGCATGGACGATAGTCCATGCCTTTTTATTTGGATTGTAATGAGTAGGTGGGTGAAAACTGCGATTTGAAGAGGTCTACGTAACGCGTGCTGGAATGATTACTAAAGGACATCTTTCTGTAATCAAGACATACTCCTTAGAAGGTAATGTTACGAATGGGGGCTTATAAAGCTTGAATTCTAAAGTTCAATTAGCTAAAAGAAGAGCCAGAGGCTATTCGAGTGTAAGCAACTTCATGGATATGGTATATTATATCAATGGAGGAGAATGCTTCCGCTACCCACACGAATCAACATAGGCCCAAAATAGCGTTAATCCTCAGATTACTGGCAGTAGTTTGCCACCTATCTAAGAGGATTAACGCTACGAAATTTTATGTGTGAAAAATCAAGCAAGTTCCTTGCTTATATTGCTTATTTTCCACAATTTATATCAAACAAATACGCTATATAAACTGCAATTTATCTGCCTAATTGGGGGGCTAATTGGGGGGCGGGTTTTTAACCCGCGGCAGCAGTATGTTGTAAATTATCTGTTTATAGTCGCTAAGCGACTATAAACAGATGCTCAAAACCTGCTACTGCCGCGGGTTAAAAACCCGCCCCCCAATTAGCCCGCCCCCCAATTAGCCCGCCCTCCAATTAGGCAGACAAATTGCAGTTTACCCACATAATTCGTTATAGAGTTTTAATAGCTAAATGAGTGGCATGCCGAGTGTGCGGCACTCTTTGCGCATACCGTCGGGCCAGATGCTGGCTTGAATTTCGCCGATGTGCGCCTTGTGGAGTAATACCATACACAAGCGGCTTTGACCGATACCACCACCAATAGAGAGGGGAAGTTCGTCGTTGAGCAAACGTTGGTGGAAGTAAAGCGACTCACGTTGCTCTTGTCCTGCGATTTTAAGTTGTCGCAAGAGGGCTTCTTTGTCAACACGAATACCCATTGATGAAAGTTCGAAGGAACGTTCAAGCACGGGATACCATATCAAGATGTCACCATTAAGTCCTTCATAGCCATTTTCAGCCTTTGTTGACCAGTCATCGTAGTCAGGGGCACGTCCGTCGTGCTTCTTACCGTCAGAAAGTTTACCACCAATGCCGATGATAAATACTGCGCCATACTTCTTACAAATAGCATCTTCGCGCTCTTTAGGGCTAAGATTGGGATACATTTGTAGCAGTTCTTCGCTATGAATGAAGTGAATCTTTTCGGGCAAGAAGGGGTGAATAGAATCGTAAGTCTCACAAACTAAATACTCTGTGCGGCGAATAGCGGCATAGATGCGTTCGACGACATCGCGCAAGAAAGCCAGCGTGCGGTCTTTAGCACTAATAACGGCTTCCCAGTCCCATTGGTCGACGTAGAGTGAATGGAGATTGTCAAGCTCTTCGTCAGCACGAATGGCATTCATATCGGTATAAATGCCGTGTCCTACGGGTATCTTATAATCTGCTAAGGTAAGTCTTTTCCACTTTGCCAATGAGTGTACGACTTCTGCTTTACGATCGCCTAAGTCTTTAATAGGAAAGGTTACGGGGCGTTCAATGCCGTTCAAATCGTCATTAATACCCAATCCTTGCATGACAAAGAGCGGAGCCGTGACGCGTCGTAGGCGCAGTTCGGTTGAAAGGTTTTGTTGAAAAAAGTCTTTTATGAGTTTAATGCCTTGCTCCGTTTTGTGCATATCTAGCAAGGCGTGGTAGTTTTTGGGTTGAATGAGTTTGCTCATGTTTGAGTTCCTTTTTGCTTTGATAGTATAGGTTAGGCTACGTTATGTTTGTAACGTGGCTGTTCTTTTCTTTGTTTGCAACGCAAAATTACATATTAATTTCTATACGATAAAATATTTATGTATATATTTACGTTTTGTGATTATCTATTAGCTATAGATAACAAAAAGAAAGAATAAGGCATTAGGATATCGCTATATAAATATGACTTTGTAATGAATTACGTAGGCAAAACTGCAATTTACCGAACAGTTACGTAGGGGAGTTCATGGCGTGTACTATTTGACAAATTACAGTGTTTATATTTTTCTCTTAAAAAGCTTGAACTCACACAATTCGTCACGGAATAAAAAAAGCGTTACGCTCTATAGAGAGCATAACGCTTGTATTTAGGTAAGTGTAGGCTTTATGAGCCTATGTTCACTTATCCATTTTAGAAGTTAAAAGGGGAGCGAATTATTCACCCTTCTCCATCTTAGCCTTCAATGCAGCGAGTGCATTGTTTTCACCGAGTGAAGTAGTAGCGGCTTGGTTTTGGATAGAAGGAATATCGCTGTTCTTGCTCTTGTTAGAGCGAGCCTTGCGAGGAGCTGCGGGAGCCTCACCACCACGTTGTGCATCTTCGAAAGTGCGGCTGTGAGAGAGGATGATGCGCTTGCTGTCCTTGTTGAATTCGATTACCTTGAAGGGGAGCTTCTCACCTTCCTTAGCGTGTGAACCGTCTTCCTTAACGAGGTGCTTAGGAGTAGCGAAACCTTCTACACCGTATTCGAGCTGAACTACAGCACCCTTGTCCATGAGTTCGGTGATAGTGCCTTCGTGTACGCTGCCTTCAGTGAAGGTGTTTTCGAATACGTCCCAAGGATTCTCTTCGAGTTGCTTGTGGCCGAGAGAGAGACGACGGTTGTCCTTATCGATTTCGAGAACTACTACCTCGATGTCAGCACCGATTTGTGTGAATTCAGAGGGGTGCTTAATCTTCTTAGTCCAAGAGAGGTCAGAGATGTGAATCAAACCATCTACGCCTTCTTCAAGTTCTACGAATACGCCAAAGTTGGTGAAGTTACGTACCTTAGCGTGGTGATGTGAACCAACGGGGTACTTAACTTCGATGTCCTTCCAAGGATCGTCCTTGAGTTGCTTGATGCCGAGTGACATCTTGCGTTCTTGACGGTCGAGTGTAAGGATAACAGCTTCTACTTCGTCGCCTACCTTGAGGAAGTCTTGAGCTGAACGCAAGTGCTGGCTCCAGCTCATTTCGCTTACGTGGATAAGACCTTCAACGCCGGGAGCGATTTCAACGAATGCACCGTAGTCAGCCATAACGACTACCTTACCCTTTACCTTGTCGCCTACCTTGAGGTTAGCGTCGAGGGCATCCCAAGGATGGGGAGTGAGTTGCTTCAAGCCGAGAGCGATACGCTTCTTCTCTTCATCGAAGTCGAGAATAACAACGTTGAGCTTCTGGTCGAGCTGAACGATTTCGTGGGGATCGTTTACGCGGCCCCAAGAGAGGTCGGTGATGTGGATCAAACCGTCTACGCCGCCGAGGTCGATGAATACACCGTAAGAAGTGATATTCTTAACAGTACCTTCGAGTACTTGACCCTTCTGAAGCTTAGAGATAATCTCTTGCTTCTGAGCTTCGAGTTCAGCCTCGATGAGTGCCTTGTGTGATACAACAACGTTCTTGTATTCTTGGTTGATCTTAACAACCTGGAATTCCATTGTCTTACCAACGAATACATCGTAGTCGCGGATAGGCTTAACGTCGATCTGTGAGCCGGGCAAGAATGCCTCGATGCCGAAGATGTCAACGATCATACCACCCTTCGTGCGGCACTTGATGTAACCCTTGATAACTTCCTTGTTCTCGAGAGCAGCGTTAACGCGTTCCCAAGACTTGCTTGCACGAGCCTTCTTGTGTGAGAGTACGAGTTGGCCACGCTTGTCTTCTTGATTTTCAACGTATACCTCTACAGTATCGCCTACCTTCAAGTCGGGGTTGTAACGGAACTCGTTAACGGGGATAATACCGTCGCTCTTGTAGCCAATGTTAACGACAACTTCGCGCTTACCAATTGAAATAACTGTACCGTCAACAACCTCGTTTTCGTTTACGCGGCCGAGGGTTGCGTCGTAAGCCTTCTCTTGTTCGTCGTGGCTTTGAGTTGATTCTACAGTACCGTTCTCGAATGCGTTCCAGTCAAAGTCCGCAAGCGGTGCAATGTTTTTTAAATTCTCCATTTAATGTGTTAATAATAAAGTGAATAATAGTGGCTTTCGCTTCATGAATGGCGAGTCGGAGCAGGAACGGGGTGGGCACACGGCCCTCAGTGGAGAAGTTGTTCGAGCTGCGCTCTTTCCCTCTTTAGCTAAAAGTCGGTACAAAAGTACGTATTTCTTTTGATTCTTACGGCTTTTCTTTTTTTATTTTTGTGTCATTAGGGCGTATTTCCTCTTTTATTGGTTCTATGTGTCCAAAAAAAAGGTGCTAAACGTTCATTGAGAGCGTTTAGCACCTTTGAAGGTTTATCTGTGTGTGTAAATCAGATTACAGTAGTTGGATTACTGAATCTTAACAGTTGCACGACGGTTGTAAGAGAACGGAGAGAGGTTCATTACACCACCCTTAGCCTCAGTGATGATATTGTCGCGGTTAACACCCATCTTAACGAGTTCGTTAGCAACGGTTTCAGCACGCTTTTCAGAAAGCTTCTGGTTGTATTCAGCAGAACCAGTCTTGCTATCAGCGTAACCAGTAACAACGATCTTAGAGTTGTTAGCCTTAGCGTATTCAGCCAATTCCTTAACGTTAACAAGATCCTTGCGGCTTGCGACCTTGGCAGAGTTGATGTTAAAGAATACGCTTGAAGTAGTACCAACGAATTTAGTTGAAGACTTTTCAACGGTTTGGTTCTTAGCGTTAGCCAACATCTCGCGGAGGCGTGAGTTTTCTTCTTGTTGTTCCTTAATAGATTGGTTAAGAGCGTCCATTTGCTCCTTGTTCATAGCCATCAAAGCGTCAACATCGGGCACCTTATCCCAAGTACACTTGCCGAGGTTGTATGTTACACCAACATCGAGGCGAAGATCCTTGTCCCAGTGTCTCATCTTATTCTTCTTATAATTAGCCCAGTTGTCGGGATTAGCCTGGTCAATTGAACCTTCAGTAGCACCAACGCTGAGGTCAGCAAAGATTTGTACGTGCTTGCTTACGCGGAAGTTGTTCAACAAACCGAAAGTATAGTAGATATCTGCATTCTTACCATCGTTCCACTTCGTTGCTACGCCAAGACCTACGTAAGGAATGAAGTTCCAAACGCGCTTTTCGTTATAACCGCAGAACATGTTAGAGAGGTTGAACATAACGTCTTCGTGTACGTTCATTGCAGTATAAAGAGGATGGCTTGTTTCAGAATTTACTTGTTTAGCCTTGATGAGGTCGAACTTAGTACGAAGACCAAGACCTGGAGTGAACCATTTACCTACAGCTACGGTGAAACCGATAGTACCACGTTTGTCGCTGAAGGGGTTTTTGCTAACACCATTCTCTTGAGAAGTGTAGTAAGCAGTACCAGATACACCAGCGCTTACAAACCAGTTTGCCCAAAATGAGTTAGTAGCTACACTATACTTTTTGGTAGGAACTTCTGTTTCCTGAGCCATAGCCGTTGTGGTCGATGCAAGACCTACAAAGGCAAGTGCAATCATTAATTTTTTCATAACTAGATGATTTGAAACTATTAATATATTTATTATTTCTTGCAGAGAGTAAAATACGTTTTAACTAATTTTTTAACAAATAGTACTGCGTATTTGTTGCAAAGATAGGAAATAGTATAGATAGTTTGCAACTTTTTTTATAAAAAAGTAGCCTTTTAGGCTGATTTTTATGCTTTTTGTAAACTATAAGTTGCTATTGTATGCTTATTGGTGCTTCTCTTTTTTTATCAGAGTAGCTTTTCGGGGTTTAAAATGGTCATAATGAGTGTGCCGTCTGGGGTAAGATTGGGTGTACTGCTATTAAATAGTTGTTCAAGTAGGGTACTCATTTCTTGCGTGTTGAGCAATTGACCATAGGGTAGTGCCACCTTTCGAGCCATAGCGAGGGAAATAGTGTGTCCCATTGTGTCAGCCGCGTTAGCTTGTCCTGTTAGCGCATCAGCTAATATGCTATTAATTAATGCTGTAGGGGCAATGCCTTCGGTCTGTATGGGTACGCCAGTGAGTATGAAATTACCCTTTTCATCGTTATTAATATCAAATCCGATGTCTTTTAATTGTGGTAGGATTTGGTTTAGTATTACCCCTTCAGAGGGAGAAAGCGTAAGCGTCTCAGGGAAAAGCAACTTTTGAGAGGCAGACTTGTGCTGGAGCAATTGTTGCTGATACCGTTCATATAATATACGTATATGTGCGCGATGTTGATCAATCAGTGCCATACCCATAGGTAACGCAGTGATGATATATCTACCTTGGTATTGATAGAAGTCGCCGTCTTTCTTTTCGTTCCATGCTATTTTTCCCGTGTCTGGCAATTCCTTATATAATAATGTAGGAGTCTCTTCAGGAGTCGGTAGCGGTGTGAAATGCGATGGCAGTGGAACATCATTGTCTTCGTAGCGACTTTCTATCTCGATTTCGTCATCTTGCTCCGTGTTGATGCTTTGTGAAGAAGGATTAGTTGCGGATTGAAAGCTCTTTTGCGTATTTTCGTATATCCTTTGCCAGTCGATCGTAGAGTGGGGGCGAGGGGGTGTATAGCTTGAAGTAAACGAAGTACTGCTTTTGTCGACTGTTGCACCTTGTTCGTTGTGAGTTGGGTGGGCAGGTGTCGTGTCGAATGGATTGAAAGAGGTGTTAATATGTATTTGAGGCGGAGCAATGTTGACACTTTCACCTCCAGTAGCATTAAATGTAGGAATGTCGGGACGCGCCTCCGTATTAAAGTCGATGGCGGGAACAGCCCCATATTTACCTAACGATTCGCGCACGGCAGCTAATAGAATTTGAAAGATAGCACTGTCGTCTTCAAACTTTATTTCTGTCTTTGTCGGGTGAATGTTTACATCAATACGTGCAGGGTCTACTTCAAATTTTATAAAGAAGGGTACTTGTTGTCCTTCGGGAATAAGGCGTTCGTAAGCCGTAAGAATTGCTTTAGCAAAGTAAGGGTGGCGCATGAAACGTCCGTTGACAAACAGATATTGGTGGGCATTCTTACGTCGAGCAGCAGTGGGCATTCCCACAAAACCGCTGATATTGGCAAGCGTTGTCTTTACCTCAATGGGTACAAGTTGCTTGTCAATGCGTCGTCCGAAGATGCCAACGATGCGTTGTCGAAAGTTGCCGCCTGCGAGATCAAGTGCAATGCTGCTACCGCTTTGTAGGGTAAAGGCAACGTCTGGGTGAGCCAAGGCAATGCGTTCAAACTCTGCCATGATATTGCTCAATTCCGTTTGGTTTGACTTTAGAAACTTGCGACGAGCCGGAATGTTGAAGAACAGATTGCGCACCGCGAAGTTCGCTCCTACGGGACAACTTACCAATTCTTGTTTGGTCACTTTTGACCCTTCGATATTAATGCAAGTGCCCAGGTCTTGCCCTTTCTGTCTGGTACGGAGTTCAACTTGAGCTACTGCAGCGATAGAGGCCAAAGCTTCACCACGGAACCCCATCGTGCGCAGTGCAAATAAGTCGGTAGCTTGTTGTATCTTAGAAGTGGCATGTCGTTCGAAAGCCATGCGTGCGTCCGTTTCGCTCATTCCACAACCATTGTCGATGACTTGAACCAACGTCTTGCCAGCGTCTTCAACCACTACTTGAATGTGTGTGGCACCAGCGTCAAGTGCATTCTCTACCAACTCCTTAATCATAGAGGCAGGGCGCTGAATAACTTCACCTGCTGCTATTTGATTGGCTACAGAATCGGGTAAAAGATGTATAATATCAGACATTCTTTTTCTTCTTATAGTTTTTGAAGTGGGGCTTCTCTTCGTATAGAGGGTTTGAGCGTTGTGCCCGATTTCTTACCGCGCCAGTTAAATACGTCATCTGGCCCAGTGGGACGTATGTAGTCAAACCAAGCGAAGCCCTCTAACTTCGTGCGGTCGGCAGGAGCTAATCCCAAGGGGTAGAAGTAGCCGTGAGAAGCGGGTGCCCATATCTTTGATAGCTTGCGGTTGAGCATAAACATACGCGCCTTAGCCGTTTCGACGTAGTTCTGATAAAGAATTGTGCTATCCTTCTCAAGCGGATAGTTAACCACTCGAACGTTGCCGATGGCTTGATTTTCGCTCACTTCACCTTTCGTGTCAAAATAAGTGCGCATCTGGTTGGCCGAAACTTGATTAAAGTGGGTGGAGTCAACCTGTTCTACCATCAATGCCTGTCGGTCAACGTAAATGGAGTCGATGGTAGAGTCGTTTAAAAAGGCGTTGATCTCTTCGCCCACAATCTGTCGATTGTCGCTCCATACAATGGGGTCGCGATAGAGCGTCACCTTATTACTCAAAGTAGAAAAAACTAAGGAGTCGGCCACCATTTGCATGTTCGTTCGGTAGGCGCGTGCATGAAAATATCCGTGCAGTACACGATAAACGGAGTCCGTCTTGATATTGTACGTAAACATTCTGAGTGTGTCGGCGTGAACGTAGAGTGTGTCTTTTCCTTGCGAAAAGTCACGTGCCAAAGCCTGTCGTGTAGCTATGGCTTCACCTGTTTGTTCATTATACCAAACATAATGTCCTGTCAGAATGTTCTTGTTTACCGTGTCCTTACATTCCACATTATTAAAGGCCTCCAATATTCCTTTCTTTTTGTTGTAATACACCGTGTCGCCTTGCATGATGCGGTCGCGACCGAAGGCACGCGTACCTTTTAGTAATTGAGCCTTTTCGCTTTGCGTATTGTAAAAGCCGTGTTCTGTATAGATGCGGTCCTTGCCCGAATAGATGTTCGATTTACCCACAATCTCGGCCCATTTCGTGATTGTATTGTAATGTAGCGTATCAGTAATGAGTCGAAACTTCGGACTTGTGAGTTCAACATTGTAATTAAAGGAGGCTTTACGAGTGTCAGTATGATATTCGCCCCAATCAGAGGTCAGTTTATTATGTCCGTCAATAAGTTCACCACCATTAAAGTAATATCCCGTATTGTATAATCGGTCATAGTTCAAGCTATCCGTTTTGAGTACTTGTTTGCGGTGAATCATTACTACATTTTTACGCATTTCAGCGATTTGCGTCTCACCGTCATAGTGCAACTTATCACCTTTAAGTGTAAGCGTATCCCCTTGCACAATGTTCACTTTGCCAAAGGCATCAAACGTCTGTGAGGCCTCATAGAGTACAGCACTATCGCAGTGCATCACCATGCCCGCGTGTGCTAATATCACCTTACCGCTCAGACGTTGTGCACCATTCATTTCATTTTCAGAGAAGCGCAAGTTATCAGCATGTCGCAGTACGATGCGTTCATCGTTAGTCGTCTTTTTCTTCCTGTGTTGGTTAATAGAAGGTAGCGCGTAAGCAGCGCACCCCATGATAATCAATATATAAAGTAGAATATTTTTCACGTCAAATCTTTTGGGTGCAAAGTTAGTGCAAGGCGAGCGAAGAACAAAATGAAAGTCCTTAAGACTTTCATTTTTTCTACTGAGGCTATATGATAAAAAAGATAAACTGCAGCTTACTATATTCCCCACTCAATCCAGCAGAGGCTGAGAATACTGATGCAGAACCATAGTAAGATGCCTTGGAAAAGGGGACGTAGGCCTACACTCTTTAGTGTGTCGCGCGTGAGTGAAGCGCCAATGAAAAAGAGAGATAGCGTAATAAAATGTTTCGCTAAAGAGTTGATACCACCGCCCACGGTGCTAAGAGCGTTAGTTGCGGTCGTACCGATTAAGTCAGCATTACTAAAGAGGTAAGTGTTGAGCAAAATTACAACTACGAACCAAATGATAAAGCGTGGAATACATTGATACCAAGGTGTGCTCGTACCCACTTTTTGCAGTGAACCCTTAAATAGGAAAGGAGTGATGAGTGCTAATACAACAATCCATAGTGCACGTGTGAGTTTGACTGTCGTGGCAACTTCGAGTGAACTTACCCCCTGCTCCGCCAACCATTCGGGGTGCATTTGGTCGTATGCAGCTCCAGCACCAACAACAGATGATGTGTCGTGAATAGCAATTGCAGCCCACATACCGAAGTCCTTCATACTCATACCGAGTGCTGTCCCGATATGAGGAAAAATGAATAAGGCTATGGCATTTAATAGAAATACAACGCCCAGTGCTACAGACATATTCTCACCTTTAGCTTTGATAATGGGCCCTACGGCAGCAATGGCCGAACCGCCACAAATAGCGGTGCCCGAACTAATGAGAAAACTCGTCTGTGTGTCCACCTTTAATAATTTGCGACCCAATATCCAACCTAAAAGCAGTGTGCCAAAAACGCTGATGATTGTAAACGACATACCCTCGCTGCCTGAAGCCAATGCTTTGTTTACGTTCATGCCAAATCCTAAGCCAATAACCGAATATTGCAACATCTTCTTTGACATCGTCTTATTAAAGTCGGGAAACACCTTTCCAAACAGTAAAGCAAAGACAATGCCTATGCCTAAAGCCACAGGTGAGGTGATATGATGGGTTATTTCACCAAAATCACCCAAAGATAAATGAAAGCTGGCGGTGATAAAGTTGGTTAAAAGAGCAATGCTCAATAGTGTGATAATTGCGATGTATAAGATTTCTTTCTTTTTCAAGATAGTGAAGTTTTAAGATTTATCTATTTCCGATTAGACACAAATATAAGGTTACAAAGCCATGCGTATGGCTTTATAACCTTATAGGCATAATCATTGCGTTTTTTACTTAATCCAACCTTTGTATTTAAAGTTGCAGTTGCGCCATTCCGGGCTAATGCGAATGTACGTAGTATTGATTTTCTCTTTAATCCACTTTTCGATAGCCTCTTCGCTGCGCTTGTTGACAACAACGTCGCGTAGCGTCTGAAAGTCTTCCGTCATATTGGCGTGGTGGCCTTCAATGCGATTTTTGAGTAGAACGAGCGCACAAACCTCTTGTCCCTTTTCGTTTGTCATGCGGAAAGCACGCGACATCTCGCCCACTTTCAACGTATCGACCACCTTTGCAATGTCTTGTGGTAAGTCTTTCATTTCGAAACGTGAACTGATGCTTCCCGTTTGTTGATTAACGTTGGCCATGAGTCCGTGGTTGTTGCGCGTATCTTTATCGTCAGAGAGCGCTTGTGCAGCAGCATCGAAAGTAAACTTCTTGGCACGAATGTCATCAGCGATAGAGTCGAGACGTGCAATGCCGTGTTCCATTTCGCTCTCGTCAATGCGAGGCTTTAGCAAAATATGGCGTACGTTCACGCGATCACCTCTCTTATCAATCAGCTGAATGATATGGTAGCCATATTCACTACGAACAATCTTAGACACCTTTTTAGGATCGTTCAACGAAAAAGCTACATTGGCAAATTCTGGTACCAATTGGTTACGGCCCATATAGCCAAGCTCACCACCGTTACGTGCCGAACCGTCCTCAGAATAGAACTTCGCTAAGGTAGAGAAGTCAGCTTCTCCTTTATTAACACGTTGCGCATATTCACGAAGTTTATTTTCGATACGTTCAATCTCTGCGCGCGAGACGGCAGGAGTAGAGGTGATAATCTGCACTTCAACCTGTGTGGGAATGAATGGCAGACTATCGGTAGGCATATTCTTAAAATATTCGCGCACCTCGGCAGGGGTAGCTTTGACATCTTTGGTCAACTTCTGGCGTACTTCATCTGCTATCATCTGTTCGCGATACTGCTTCTTTAAGTTCTCGCGCATCTGTGAGATGCTACGACCAGACATCTGCTCCAAAGCCTCGCGTGAACCATACGTCTGAATAAACTCATTGATACGGTTGTCAACGCCCTTAATGATGTCAGCTTCACTTACGTTGACACTATCAAGCTCAGCTTGGTGAATAAATAATTTGTTAACTGCTATTTGTTCAGGAATGGTGCAGTAAGGATTGTCAATATGTTCACCATAAGCTTCAGAAGAGATGCGAGTCTCTTCCACGTCAGAGAGCAAAATGGGTTCGTCGCCTACTACCCAAATTATTTGGTCTACCACGTTGCTTTGCGCAATGGCAAAAAGTGGCAGAAGGGCTAAGAGTAGGGCACTAAATAGAGATTTCTTCATATTGTTGTAGAAAGCGTTACTTCACGGTTTTCAATACGTCCTCGTTCACGGTGAAAGTGAATTGTTTGCGCAATTGCTCTACCCAAGCCTTTTCACGATCGTTTTGGTAATCGCTCGTGACTTGTGCCTTAGCATCAAGATAAGTCTTCGGTTGCTTCATTACCTTACCGCTAACGCCTGTAAGTGCGTAACCTTTCAATGCTTGAGGCTTCTCGCCCGTCTTGAAAGCATAAGCGTCAATGTATTTGTTTTCACCCTTCGAACAGAGGTAAGGCCCACTAACTGATACGGTTACGCTATCTTTGTTAAACTGTTGTTTTAATTCTTTGCGCCAGTCTCTTTCGCCAAAATTCTTTAGCATTTTGTTAACAGCCTTCGCATCTTTGGCATTCTTGCAATGGAATACGAAACCTTTAAAGCGAGGTTCTTTCCATGCATAGTTGGCTTTATGGTTCTTATACCATTGTTCCAAACCTTTCGTGTCGGCAGCAGCTACGTCCCATACTTGGCGTTTGCTTACTTCGTAAAGCAAGAGACCGTCATGGTACTCTTGAATAAGGTAACGCAGTCCGTCATTTGTTGCGATGTTGGCATTCATAACGCTATCCAACACGGCCTCGCGGTCCAATCGTCCGTTAGAAGCATCAACAATCTTCTTAATTCTATATTCGGCAGAAGCTTCGTCTATGTTCTGGCGCTTCAGCATAGCCATGATTTCGGGGTGAAGCTTTTCATAAGAGTCGAGTGGGTTGCGGTCGGTCATCTTGATGATATGGTAGCCGAAGGGCGAAAGAACAGGTTGACACATTTCACCTTTCTTCAAGGCATAAGCAGCGTCTTCAAATTCCTTGACGAATTGACCTGGACCGACCATAGGCAGTTTACCTCCCTTAGCAGCACTGCCTGGGTCGTTAGAGAATTTCTTAGCCATTTCAGCAAAGTCAGCTCCATTCTTAATGGCATTGTAGATAGAGTCTGCCTTAGCCTTTGCTTGCTGCTTCTCAGCGTCAGAGGCTTTCTGGCCTAAACGAATTAAGATATGCGCCGTTTCGATGAGGTCCTTACCGCCGAGTTGTTTCACCGTATTGTCGTAAACTACGTGGGCGATAGAATCGGTAAAGGAAGAATCCGTCATGAAAGGAGTAAGCTGCATATCGCGGTAGGTTAAGAACTCCTTCTTAAAACTTGAAAGCGTATCAAGTTGTGCAGCCTCAGCAGCAGCAACTTTTAGCTTATAGTTAATAAACATGGGCACATATTCTTGTACTGACTTCTTTTCTACAGCACCTTCAATGTTTCCATTTTTATGAAAAGAGTATTCAAATTCTCCGCGTGTGATAGCCTTCCCATTGACTGTCATCAATATAGGGTTATCAGCCGACTGCGCCCCAGCTGTAAGAGCCAGGGCGAAGAGAGCTGCAGTAAGCAAATTCTTTTTCATATATATATATTAATAATGTATATCATTAAAAAAGCTGATGTGTAAGTGTGCAACAATGCAGGAATCCATTATTGGCACATTTGCACATCAGCTGTTGATAGTTTAGTGAGTTTAATAAGTTTAATGAGTGAGTAGACGCGCGAGCTGGAAAGTTCGCGTTACGTAGGAATGTATAGGAACGAAGTGTCAAAGAGTTATTAAACTCATTAAACTTAATGAACTCATTCAACTCATTTAATCTTATTCTCCGGGGCGGCTATAGTTAGGAGCCTCGCTTGTGATAGTGATGTCGTGAGGGTGGCTTTCGAGAACACCAGCACCTGTGATGCGAGTAAACTTAGCGTCGTGTAGCTTTTCGATAGTAGCGGCACCACAGTAACCCATACCAGAGCGCAAACCGCCAACCATTTGATAGATAACCTCTTGTACAGAGCCTTTGTAAGGAACGCGACCTGCAATACCCTCGGGTACGAGTTTCTTCACTTCCTTTACATTGCCTTGGAAGTAACGGTCCTTTGACCCATTCTCCATAGCTTCGAGAGAACCCATACCACGGTAAGTCTTAAACTTACGGCCGTTGAAGATGACTGTTTCGCCTGGGCTTTCTTCAGTACCAGCAACGAGTGAACCAATCATTACACAGTATCCGCCAGCAGCCAAGGCCTTCACTACATCACCAGAGTAGCGCAAACCACCATCAGCAATCAAAGGCACTCCAGTGCCCTTCAAGGCACAAGCAACATCGTAAACGGCTGAGAGCTGTGGTACACCCACACCCGCTACGACACGAGTGGTACAGATTGAACCCGGACCGATGCCCACTTTGATAGCATCAGCGCCAGCGTCAACCAACATACGTGCAGCATCACCTGTAGCAACATTGCCCACAACGATGTCAACGCCAGAGAAGTTGGCCTTAGCTTCTTTTAATTTTTCAATCACAAACTTAGAATGACCATGTGCAGTGTCAATCACAATGGCATCAGCGCCAGCTTGAATTAAGGCTTCCATGCGCTGCATAGTGTCTGCTGTAACACCAACGCCAGCGGCAACGCGTAAGCGTCCTTTAGCGTCCTTGCAAGCCATAGGTTTGTCTTTAGCTTTTGTGATGTCCTTATAAGTGATAAGACCTACGAGGTGTCCTTCTTTGTCAACAACGGGAAGTTTCTCGATTTTATTCTCTTGCAAAATCTGTGCGGCAGAGAGCAAGTCAGTTTGTTGAGTAGTGGTGACAAGGTTTTCTTTTGTCATCACTTCGTCAATGCGTTTGTCCAATTGACGCTCAAAGCGTAAGTCACGATTGGTAACGATACCAACTAAGTGCATTTCGTCATCAACAACGGGAATGCCACCGATGTGGTATTCACTCATCAAGTCGAGTGCGTCCTGAACTGTTTTGTAACGTTTAATGGTTACAGGGTCGTAAATCATACCATTTTCGGCACGCTTTACGATGGCTACTTGGCGTGCTTGGTCTTCGATGCTCATGTTCTTATGAATCACACCGATACCACCTTCACGAGCAATGGCAATGGCCATCGTTGATTCGGTAACAGTATCCATGGCAGCTGTAACGAAGGGAATCTGCAAGTCTATGTTGCGTGAGAACTTCGTTGCCAAAGAAACAGTACGAGGGAGTACGTCAGAGTAAGCGGGAACTAAAAGGACGTCATCAAACGTGAGACCGTCCATCACGATTTTGTCAGCAATAAAATCAGATGTCATACTAAGTTGGGATTTTAATTGCACGCAAAATTACACATTTCTTTTTTACGCACAAGGTGTTGTGTTGTTTTTTTTGAAAAAAAACGGCTTACTGTTCGCACGTTTTTGCCAATGCCTCTATAAAGGTTTCTTCTGTAGGTTTATTGTCATAGAGGTAGGCTAACATTTTGCTTACAGCCGTTTTAGACTGTGAAAGAATTTGGAGTGCAGTAATGCAAAGTCCGTGTGAATAGCCTAACTCTTGCATTTCGGCATAAAGTGCTTGCTCGTTTGCAGTCATAGTTCGCTCCTTATTTTAAGAAGGGGTCAAGCGTAGCCAGAAGGTCTGCTTTTGACATAGCTCCGCTTGAACGCCATAAAACCTCTCCTTGTTTGAAGAGTAGAAGAGTGGGTACAGCTTGAACGCGATAGTTAGTAGCCGTATCGTTATGTTGGTCTACGTCTACTTTAATAATGCGAATTTTGTCACCTAACGTCTTTTTTACTTGTTCCAAAATTGGGTGCATCATTTTGCAAGGTTGGCACCAAGTAGCATAGAAGTCAACCAACACAAGTTGGTCAGTTGAAATTACGTCTTGAAATGTTTCCATATTGTGTTGTGTAGTTAATGTGATAGAGTAACTAAGTCCCAAAAGTAGTCATTTAATTCTGCTTGCGGTCATGATGTTATATTTTTTATAGGTTTTTGAGTTTCTTATAGTTTTGGCGTCTATGAAAAAACTGAAATTTATCTGCCTAATTGGGGGGGGCGGGTTAATTGGGGGGCGGGTTTTTAACCCGCGGCAGCAGCAGGTTTTGAGCATCTACTTATAGTCGCTTAGCGACTATAAACAGATAAATTACAA
>ENA-ORMS01000592-ORMS01000592.1-human-gut-metagenome-genome-assembly--contig:-NODE-592-length-35409-cov-13.574419_pt1 | contig 35409 bp, 30 predicted proteins | sample MGYA00242104_ERZ508997 | MGnify/ENA primary metagenome ERZ508997 (study PRJEB26280, sample SAMEA2338704) | human gut metagenome | biome: human gut; feature: human-associated habitat; material: faeces... | reverse complement strand
TGAAGAGTACATTTTCAATTATCTTCTACCTCAAAAGACAGGTAGTAAAGAAAGATGGTACTGTTCCAGTTATGGGACGTATCACAGTGGACGGAACACAGGCGCAGTTCAGTTGCAAGACAACTGCCAATCCAGATTTGTGGGACACCAAGGGCGGACGCATGATAGGTAAGAGTATGCAGGCTTTGGAAGTGAACCGCAAATTGGACAAGATGCGTGTGAGTATCAGTAAGCATTATCAGGAGATTATGGACAGGGACAACTTCGTCACTGCCGACAAGGTGAAGAACGCCTTTCTTGGCTTGGAGTATCGTTGCCATACACTGATGAAAGTCTATTCTCAAAGCCGTGATGAAATGGAAAAGCAATATAAGGCTGGCATGAAATCTTTGAGTACATACACGAAGTATAGAATCGGGTGTGCCTATGTGGGCGAGTTCTTGCAGACGCATTACCATGTGAAGGATATTGCTCTGAAAGAGTTATCGCTGCCTTTTATCACAGACTACGAGACTTTTCTCAGAACCGACAAGCACTTGAAGATAAACTCTGCGATGGTGTTTGTCCGCAATCTCCGTGCAATGGTATTCCGTGCCATAGATAATGAATGGCTCGTAAAAGACCCATTCAGACGATATGAGTACAAGGAAGAAGAGACCACAAGAGAGTTTCTGAGCAAAGAAGAGATTCACCTGTTGATGGAAACACCTATCACAAGAAAGAAGATGAGTATGGTGCGTGACTTGTTCCTGTTCTGTTGTTTTACAGGTCTCGCTTTCATTGATCTGTACAACTTGAAGGAAGAGAACATCAAGGAATTTTTCGATGAAGGTGAATGGATCGTTATCCATCGACAGAAGACAGGAACGGAAGCCAACATCAAGTTGCTTGATTATCCCAAGCAAATTATGGAAAAATACCGTGGATTGTGTGAAGACGGCAGGGTGTTTCCAGTACCCAACTACCAAAGTTGTATGGATTCGCTCAAAAGACTGGGCAAAAAATGTGGTATCACCAAGCCGCTGTCCTGGCACATGAGCCGTCATTCGTTCGCAACCTCGGTTTGCCTCTCCAACGGAGTTCCAATAGAAACCGTGAGTTCAATGCTTGGTCACAAGGACATAAAGACAACCCAGGTGTATGCCAAGATTACCAAGGAAAAATTGAGCAAAGACGTGGAAAAGTTGTCTCAGCAAATAAATAACATTGAGGAATTCACGTTTGAAACATGCCGGCACTGAGAGACTTGACACCTTTGTTTATCTTGACTTTTTTAAGGCTTTTGCAATTAGAAAAAGCATTTGGACAAATAGACCTAATAGAACCTGGAATCGTTAGTTCTTTTATGTCGGAAACGATGCTAAGTGTATTTTTACCATCTCTGCCGATTTGAGTGACCTTGTATACATCTACATGTTCAGGAATAGTGACGTTCCAATTAGGCTTTATATAAGTTTCGTGTATCTCACTTGCAATTTTAATTACAGAAACACCGTCATAATTTTTTTCGTAGGTAATGCCATCAATCGTGAAGGTACTTGGAAGTTTTTTTGAAGTTTGTGGTCTTAGAGTTTGTGCGTTTGCGTGCAAAACTGCAGCAAGACACAGCAATGTAGTTGTGAGTAATTTGTGTAAAAGTGTCATTTCAATTTGATTTTGAGGTTGGACTTTAGTGAAAGAGGCTTGTGCTCAAACCTATAAAAAGTTTGTGAAATTCATCTCGTCATAAGCAATTAAATAAGTCCAGCTACTCTCCTCTCAGCCAGAAGATTAGTAATAAAGGGGAAACGTCGATATACAAAAAAGCGTGGGAGTCTGTATCTGTCACTTGTCCCACGTAACCAGGCCTTCGCATTGCCTTTCCCCGAGGACAAGCAACATTTAGAAACCCACGCCGATATGCGAGCATAGATACAATACGCCCAAAGTATTCGTGCCGCAAATAGGGCACGAATACAATAAGGGCTATCATACCTATGGTAAAGTATGCATACCCAATGGGCATCTATTGTTGCATTGTTCTTAACGGGGATTGAAGTTGCGAAGTTCGGTCACGTTCAGAACAAAGCGCAAATAAACGCCTTTCCATATATGGAACCCAACCCCTATAGTGCAATCACATGAGGAATGCATTCGGCGTGGATTCGGTGACAAAGGTAAGGACTAAAAGGCTAATATGCAAAAAAATAGGGTGGAGATATGGAGGTTACAAGCTAATATCAGCTATAAGTTGAAAAAACTTTCCGAAAAAGTTTGGTGGTTCGGAGAAAATGCTTACCTTTGCACTCGCAAAACAGAAATAAACGCTGTTGAGCCGAAATGAATGCCTCTTTAGCTCAGTTGGCCAGAGCACGTGATTTGTAATCTCGGGGTCGTTGGTTCGAATCCGACAAGAGGCTCTTAAAAGAGTTAGAAAAGTGAACGCTCGCTTTTTCTAACTCTTTTTTTGTGTTTCATACTTGCTTGCGGTGGCTGCATTGATTACCTTTGCAGTATGAAACAGCATCTTACAATAGTTAAAGTGGGCGGAAAAATTGTTGAGGCGCCCGATACTCTCAACCAACTTTTGCAACGTTTCTCGGCACTCGAAGGGCCGAAAGTGCTGGTGCATGGTGGCGGACGTACTGCCACCGATGTGGCGGCACAGCTCGGCGTGGAAACACACATGGTGGACGGCCGTCGCATTACCGATGCCGAAATGTTGCGTGTGGTGACGATGGTGTATGGCGGACTGGTCAACAAAAATGTGGTGGCCAAACTGCAAGCTTGTGGCGTGAATGCGCTTGGGCTGACTGGCGCCGACATGGACGTGATACGCTCGCACCGACGCCCGTTGAAAAACGGCATAGATTATGGCTATGTGGGTGATGTGGACAAGGTGGACGCCGACCGTCTGCAACTGCTCATAGATGCTGGTATTACTCCGGTGATGGCCCCGCTCACGCACAATGGCGAGGGCGATTTGCTCAACACCAATGCCGATACCATAGCCGGTGAAACGGCCAAGGCTTTGGCGCAGCACTACGAGGTGACGCTCGTTTACTGCTTTGAACACGCCGGTGTGCTGGCCGATGCCAATGACGAGGCCAGCGTGATACGCCGCATCACCCCCCAGACGTTTGAGCAACTCAAGGCAGACGGCATAGTGTCGGGCGGTATGTTGCCAAAGATAGAAAACAGCTTGATGGCGGTAAAGGCTGGTGTGAAGCGCGTGGTAATAACCAGCGCCGATAAAATAGGTACAAACGAAGGTACGAGCATAGAATAACGAATGAACAAATATGAAATAATGGCCCCGGTGGGGTCACGCGAGAGTTTGGCTGCTGCGCTCAAAGCCGGTGCCGACTCCATATACTTTGGCATAGAAGCACTTAATATGCGTGCCCACAGTGCCAGCAAATTTACTATTGACGATTTGCGCGACATAGCTGCACAATGTGCTGCACAGGGCGTAAAGTCATACCTGACGGTAAACACCATTATATATGATGAGGACATTGACCTCATGCACCGCATTTGCGATGCGGCACACGAGGCAGGCATTTCAGCCATTATAGCCTGCGATGTGGCAGTGATGAGCTATTGCAACCACATAGGCCAGGAGGTGCATCTGTCTACCCAACTCAACATATCAAATGCCGAGGCACTGAAGTTCTATGCCCAGTTTGCCGATGTGGCAGTTTTGGCGCGTGAACTCAACCTTGAGCAGGTGGCCAAAATACATGAGGCCATAGAGCGCGACCATATTTGCGGACCCTCGGGGCAGCCCATACGCATAGAAATGTTCTGCCATGGCGCTTTGTGCATGGCAGTGAGCGGCAAGTGCTACCTCTCGCTCGACAATCTTGGTCGTTCGGCCAACCGCGGGCAGTGCATGCAGGTATGCCGCCGCAGTTATACGGTGCGCGACCGCGAAACGGGCATAGAGCTCGATGTGGACAATAAGTACATCATGAGTCCTAAAGACCTCAAAACCATTGGTTTCATAGATCAAATGATGAAGGCCGGCGTGCGCGTGTTCAAAATAGAGGGCCGCGCCCGCAGTGCCGAGTACGTTTACACCGTTGTACAGTGCTACAAAGAGGCCATTGCCGCAGTAGAGGACGGCACCTTCACGCCCGACAAGGTGGCCCAGTGGGACGAGCGGCTGAAGTCGGTGTTCAACCGCGGTTTTTGGGACGGCTACTATCTCGGTCAGAAACTTGGCGAGTGGAGCAATGTGTACGGCTCGGCTGCTACCGAAAAGAAACAGTACATTGGCAAGGGTCAGAAATACTTTTCAAAACTTGGCGTTGGCGAGTTCTATATTGAAGCCGGCGAGTTTGAGGTGGGCGACAAGTTGCTCATTGTAGGCCCAACAACCGGTGCGCTTTACGTGACCGCTACCGACATACATGGCGACCACGGCCATGTGGACAAGGCACTCAAGGGTATGCGCGTGGCCATACCTGTGCCCGAGAAAGTGCGCCCGAGTGACAAACTTTATAAGATAGTAAAGACTGGTAATGAATAACCCCATATTGCTCTTCGACTTCGGTGGTGTGCTTGTCGACCTCAACCGTCCGCGCGTTGAGGCAGCGTTCGATGCTTTAGGCTTCGACATACGTCCGTATCTTGGCACTTACAAGCAGTCAGGCATATTCAGCCAGCTTGAGCAGGGTCGCATCACCCCCCACGAGTTCTGCAACGAACTGCGTCGCTTGAGCGGCCATGCCGACTTGGCCGACGAAGCCCTTGTGGCAGCGTGGCAGAGTTATTTCGACACGGTGCCGGCCGACCGCCTCGACATGTTGCTCAAAATCAAACAACACTACCACGTGTGCTTGTTGAGCAATACCAACCGCATACATTGGCGCATGGCCGAGGACACACTGTTCAGCTACAAAGGTTTGCACGTGACAGACTTTTTTGAACACATATTCTTGTCGTGCGAGTTGGGCGTAGAGAAACCCGCCCCCGAAATATTTGCCAGAGTGGCAGAGGGCATTGGTGTGCCCGCCGGCGACATCTTGTTTTTCGACGACAGCGAAGTAAATTGTGAGGCGGCGCGCCAATGCGGCTTGCAGGCCCTTGTAGCCCCCGCCCACAGCGAATGGCTAAAATACTTTGACGAAAATGGCAAATTACACACTTCATACGTTCAAGCACAACCTTGATAATTCGACAGGTTGCTGCGCAGCCATAGGTTTTTTCGACGGTGTGCACCGCGGCCACTGCTACTTGATAGAGCAGGTAAAGGCCGAGGCTGCCCGCCGCGGCCTCATGCCTATAGTCATCACCTTTGAGGAACACCCGCGCCTGGCCTTGTCGCAAACGCGCTATTGGCCAGAGTTGCTCACCACCAATGCGCAAAAGTTGCAACTGCTGGCACAGACGGGATTAGCCGCTTGTGCCATGTTGCACTTCGACCACACCATGTCGATGCTCACCTCGCGCGAGTTTATGGAGCTGGTGCTGAAAAAGGAACTCAACGTGCAGTGCCTGCTCATAGGCTACGATCACCATTTTGGTTCCGACCTTTCGGCCGGTTACAAAGACTACGTAAAGTATGGCAAGGAACTCGGTATAGACGTGTTGCGCGAGCGCCCCTTCGATACCGACGAGCTGCGCATCAGTTCATCAGCCACACGCCGTTTCCTTACGGGTGGCAATGTCGAGATGGCGCGAGCCTGCCTTGGCCGCCCCTATCAGCTTGAGGGCAGCGTGGTTGAGGGTCGCCATGCCGGTTCGCTCATGGGGTACCCCACAGCCAACCTCCGTCCCGATTGTGCCGAACAACTCGTGCCCGGACGCGGTGTTTATGCCGCACGGGCCGAAATAGATGGTTTCCGCTACAAAGCCATGGTCAACATAGGCTGGCGACCGACACTCGACAATGGCAGCGACCAAACCATCGAGGCCCACTTGCTCGACTATGACGGCGGCGACCTTTATGGCCACCATCTCAAACTCAACTTTTACCGCCGCGTGCGCGACGAACATCGTTTCGACAGCATCGAAGCACTGCAAAAGCAACTTGCCATTGATGCCGATGTGGTACGTGCCATGCTCGACGATGTAAATAGCTGACAACCGATGCCGCAATAACAACACACAAAACTAAACTAAACATGTTGGCGGAATTCGTAAACAAGTTGACAAGTTAACGGGTTTACAAGTAAGTTTGCCAAGCTTATCAAGCTTCTTGTCATTCAGACTTTAATATAATAAGTAATAATGTACAGCATACTTACTTGTTAACCTGTCAACTTGTTAACCCGTTAACCAGGCAATCCGCCAACGGGTAAACTAAATACACATTTATGACAGCAATAACTATGTTGATACTGTTCGTCGCCGTTCAGGTGGTGACGGGCCTTGGGGCATTATTGTTTTCAAATCTCGACAAGTTGGGCACCGGTTATCCCATCGACCAACTTACCGTTTCGCCCATGGCCACCGGCATCTCCATGTTGGTAGGCGAAGGGCTGTTGGCGTTAGGCCTGTGGCTATGGTTCTTCCGTTTTGAAAAGGGCGTGCGAGCCAAAGCCACCGAGCGCCCAGAGTTGTTAGGCATATTCAAATTTCACAAGCTCAAGCGTGATGTGGTGCCCGTCAAGCCGACTTGGTGGCAAGTGTTGTCGGCTATTTTGGGCGTGCTGATGATGGCCATAGCCCTGTCGCAGGCCCTCACAACCCTTGGCATGAACAACGATGCCGACATGGCACTCTTTCAAGGCATGCTCGGCAACCCCTTGTGCTGGTTGTTGTTGTGCATAGTCGGGCCGGTGTGCGAGGAACTCGTTTTCCGCGTAGGCATTGTGCGCACCCTCTACCGCCACAAAGTGCCTGGTTGGGCCGCTGCAGCCATTGGTGCATTAGCCTTTGCCCTGGTACACGGCAATGTGACACAAGGCATACCCGCCTTCATCATAGGCGTTGTGCTCGGCTTGTACTATTTGCGTTCGGGCAATTTACGTTTGTGCCTGCCGGCGCACATCGCCAACAACACGTTGGCCGTGGTGCTCATGGCGTTAGGCCAGGACGATGCCCCCGCGTCGTGGTGGAGCATAACCATTCGCGTTGTAGTAGCCCTGCTGCTTGTGGCTGGTGCCCTGATGCCCTTGCACCGTGCGGGCAAGGCTGCACAGGCCGCTGCTTAGAACAGTGCCAGTGGCTCTAAAAAAAGATATACAAAATCCCCACTTACAAATTACATATAAATGAAAATAGGAACGCTCGACCTTGGCGACCGCCCAGTGGTGTTAGCCCCCATGGAGGACGTAACCGACATCGGTTTCCGTTTGCTTTGCCGTCGTCTTGGTGCGTCAATGGTATATTCCGAATTTGTGGCAGCCGATGCCTTGGTGCGCATGGTCAACAAAAGTCTCGAAAAACTCACCGTGTGCCAGGCCGAGCGCCCAGTGGCCATACAGATATACGGCAAGGACCCCGTGGCTGTGCGCGATGCTGCGCAGATAGTAGTGGAGCGTGCCCACCCCGATGTGCTCGACATCAACTTTGGCTGTCCCGTCAAGCGTGTGGCAGGCAAGGGGGCTGGTGCCGGTTTGTTGCAGGACGTGCCCCGCATGCTCGAAATAACCCGTGCAGTGGTTGATGCTGTTGATGTGCCCGTCACCGCCAAAACCCGTTTGGGCTGGGACGCCGAGCACAAAATAATAGTGCCGTTGGCCGAGCAACTACAGGACTGCGGCATACAGGCACTCACCATACATGGGCGCACCCGTGCCCAGATGTACACAGGCGAAGCCGACTGGAGCTTGATAGGCGAGGTCAAGCGCAATCCGCGCATGCGCATTCCCATTATAGGTAATGGCGACATCACTTCAGCGCAAGGTGCCGTCGGGGCATTTGAGCAGTTCGGGGTAGATGCCGTCATGGTAGGCCGCGCCACCTTTGGTCGCCCCTGGATATTTAAGGAGATACACGATGCCTTACACGAGGGCGACCACAGTGTCGATGATGTCATCCCCAGCCAGTATGCGCCTATGACAGCCGATTGGAAACTCGATGTACTCAAGGAGCAAGTGCGCCAAAGTGTGGCGCGCATTGACGAGTACCGCGGCATACTGCACATACGCCGCCATTTGGCAGCCACGCCTTTGTTTAAGGGACTTCCCAATTTCCGTCAGACGCGCATCAACATGCTGCGTGCCGAAACGGTAGAAGCCTTGTTCGACATTATGGAGAGCACCCGACCACTCATACGCGAGGCTGAGGCGGCAGGCACCGCATTGCAATCTTAAAACTGATACACACTATGGCAGATAAGACAATCAGCGACGATAAATATTATTACGTCATCAGCGAGGTGGCGCAGATACTCGGCGTGAGCGAGACCTTGTTGCGTTATTGGGAAAAAGAGTTTCCGCAGCAGATAACGCCCAAGAAAGGCTCACGTGGTGTGCGTCGTTACACCAAGGAGGACATAGAGAAGATACGTACCATTTACGACCTTGTAAAAGTGCGCGGCCTTAAACTGGCTGCTGCACGTGAGATGCTCAAGCAAAACAAACAGGGTACTGCCCAACCGCTCGAAGCCATACAGCGCCTGCGCAAAGTGAAGGAAGAGCTGGTGGCCATGAAGCGTGCCCTCGAAAGTATGTAAAACAGGGTTAGGGGGTTAGGAGGTTAGGGGGTTAAAAGATTACTCTTGGTTATCTAATTCATAAAGGTGACTTTTTAACCCCCTAACCCCTTAACCCCCTAACCTTTTTCCCCCCCCAACCCCCTAAAAATGTCTGCAAAATCAAAAACAGTATACGTATGTTCAGAGTGTGGCATGGACTCGCCCAAATGGGTGGGGCGGTGCCCGTCGTGTGGTGCGTGGAACACCATGAAAGAAATGAGCATACGACCCGAAACATCGGCCGCCGTGAGCGAGCGTCAAGCCCGCCAAGCACTCACCGGCATAGACAAACACAGTCCGCAGCCCGTACCGCTGTCGCAAGTGTCGGCCACCGAAGAACCACGTATGCTCACCCACGATCACGAACTCGACCGCGTGTTGGGCGGAGGCGTGGTGCGAGGCTCCATGACACTGATAGGCGGCGAGCCCGGCATAGGCAAGTCAACACTGCTGCTGCAAACCCTTGTGCGCATGCAAGGCTACAAGGTGCTCTACGTCAGCGGCGAGGAGAGCGAGCGCCAGATAAAATTGCGCGCCGACCGTATATCCGACCGTTCAAGCGACGTGTTGCTGCTGTGCGAAACGCGGCTCGAACACATCTTTACACACATCAAGAATGTGCAGCCCGACCTCGTCGTTATCGACTCCATACAAACCATGTCGGTCGAAACAGTCGACTCGTCGCCAGGCTCCATCACCCAAATACGCGAGTGCGCCGCCTCATTGCTAAAGTATGCCAAGGAGAGCGGTGTGCCCGTCATATTGGTGGGCCACATTACCAAGGACGGTGCCATAGCCGGACCAAAAGTGCTGGAGCACATAGTCGACACCGTGCTGCAGTTTGAGGGCGACCGCCATTACATGTACCGCATATTGCGCAGCATCAAAAACCGTTTCGGTTCAACCTCCGAACTCGGCATTTACGAAATGTGCAGCAACGGACTGCGCCCGGTTGACAATCCGTCGGAACTGCTTCTAACCCAAGGCGGCGACGAGCTCAGCGGCATAGCCATTGCCGCAGCCATCGAGGGTGTGCGCCCCTTCCTTATCGAAACACAGGCCCTTGTGTCGACCGCGGCCTATGGCACCCCCCAGCGCTCTGCCACCGGGTTCGACCTGCGCCGCCTTAACATGCTGCTTGCCGTACTCGAAAAACGTGTCGGTTTCAAACTGGCACAGAAAGACGTGTTCCTCAACATAGCCGGAGGCATACGCGTCACCGACCCCGCCATCGACCTCTCAGTCATCGCGTCGGTGCTGTCGAGCAATGTCGACACCGCCATAGAGCGCAATGTGTGCATGGCCGGCGAGGTGGGACTGAGCGGCGAAATACGTCCTGTCACGCGCATAGGCCAGCGTGTGGCCGAGGCTGCCAAGTTAGGTTTTACACGCATACTCATTCCCGAGGGCAATGTCAAAGGACTCGATACCCGGCAGCCCGGCATCGAAATTGTGCCAGTAAGCAGAGTCGAAGCCGCCCTGCGCGAACTGTTTGCATAGCAAGCCGTTTGCGCCACCGTGCCAATAAGAAAAACACCCGTTTACCATATCCATAAGAACAACTATGTACCAAAAAGATAATAACCATAACCGCAGCAACCGTGACGCCCGTCGCGAGGGTAAAGGCAACAACGCCCGTCGTGACTACAAAAGCGACCGCAAGGGCAACAGCGACCGCGACCGCAAGGGCGACAGCAAGCGCACCGGCCAGCGTCACGATGCCCCCCAGCGCAAGTTCCGTCCGCAGGCCCCCGGTGAGCGCAACCTCACCCCGCTGCCCACCATGACCATGGACGTGACCGACAACCGCCACATCACATTGCGTGTGCCGCCCCACATAGCCTATAACGAGGAGGCACTCAAGCAGTACATAGCGCAGGAGCGCGGCATAGATGTGCGCACCATCAATGCCCTGCGCATACGCAAGCGCAGCATCGATGCCCGCCAGCGCACCATATTTGTCAACCTCACCGTCGAGGCCTACGTCAACGAAATGCCGCCCCAACTCGACTTCGAGCCCGTCAGCTACCAAGATGTGAGCCGTGCCCCCCGTGTGGTGGTGGTAGGTGCCGGTCCTGGCGGACTCTTTGCCGCCTTGCGTCTGATAGAGCTTGGCAAGCGTCCCGTGGTGCTTGAGCGCGGCAAAGATGTGCACGAGCGCCGCAAGGACATTGCCCTCATATCGCGTGAGCACAAGGTTGATGCCGAGAGCAACTACTCCTTTGGCGAGGGTGGGGCAGGAGCCTTCTCCGACGGCAAACTCTACACCCGTTCAAAGAAACGTGGCAATGTTGATAAAATATTGCGCGTATTCTGCCAGTTTGGTGCCAGCACCGACATCTTGATTGATGCCCACCCCCACATAGGCACCGACCGACTGCCACGCATCATCGAGGCCATGCGCAACCAAATTATAGCCTGCGGTGGCGAGGTGCATTTCAACACCCGTGTCGACAGTCTGATTATCGAAGGCGAAGCTGTGAAAGGCGTCACCTGCCACAACGGACAAGCCTACTACGGCCCCGTCATTTTGGCCACGGGCCATTCGGCGCGCGACGTTTACCGCTATTTGCACGCACAAGGTGTGGCACTCGAGCAAAAAGGCATTGCCGTGGGCGTGCGCTTGGAACACCCCGCCACACTCATCGACCAAATACAGTATCACAATGCCAATGGACGTGGCAAGTATTTGCCCGCAGCCGAGTATAGCTATGTGGCACAGAGCGGCGGCCGCGGCGTGTATAGTTTCTGCATGTGTCCGGGCGGCATAGTTGTGCCGGCAGCCAGCGGACCGCAGCAAATTGTAGTGAACGGCATGAGCCCCTCGTCGCGCAATTCCGCCTGGAGCAATTCGGGTATGGTGGTCGAAACACGTCCCGAGGACCTCGACGGCGAGCTTGCCCCCTTCCTTACTGAGGCCATGGCCGATGGCACCTTTGCCGAGACACACCAAGATATCAACAATCCGGCCAACCCCTTGCGCATGATGTACCTGCAAGAGGCACTCGAAAAGGCATGCTGGCAACAAGGCAACCGCAGCCAAACCGCCCCTGCGCAGCGCATGGCCGACTTTGTTAATTGTCGTTTGAGTTACGATCTGCCCAAGTCGAGCTACTCGCCCGGTCTGGTGTCGTCGCCCCTCCACTTTTGGATGCCGCGTTTCATCACCACGCGTCTGATTGAAGGTTTCAACGCTTTTGGCCGCCGCAGCCGTGGCTTCCTTACCAATGAGGCCATCGTTATAGCTGTCGAAACCCGCACCTCGGCCCCAGTGCGCATATTGCGCAATCACGACACCTTGTGCCATGTCGGCATCTGCGGTCTCTACCCCTGTGGCGAGGGTGCCGGTTACGCGGGTGGCATAGTAAGTGCCGCTGTCGACGGCGAACGCTGTGCCGAGGCTGCTGCCGCGCAAATGACCATGTAGTGCAGAAAGTGAGTGCAGACAAGTGCAAGCAAGTGCAGACGAGTGTAGACAAATTTGTGCATACACTCCCCCTACAATTTTTAATTTGCCGTTTTGTCTACACTCTACACTTTTAGAGGTTAAACCGCTGATAATCAATGTGTAGCAGCGTGTAGACAAATGCAGATTTTGTATGCACTACTCTCTGCACGCAGCCATCGGCACCATTGTGTACACGTCATATTAAAATGTTGTTGTGCGGTGAAACTATTTTGGTATTATTGCTCACGGATCGCACCGATTGCACGGATCTTTTTCGTAACGTGCTTTATCACCACAGAGATGACGGATTTTACGGATTTTGTGAGCATTGCATGCTCACTTCGCTATTAGCTCGTTGCTGCGGATAGGTTCCTTACTACATCATCTGAGCTAACGTATTTCGTCACGGGTACGTTACGGGCCAGTAGCGAAGTGAGCATGCAATGCTCACAAAATCCGTAAAATCTGTCATCTCCGTGGCGCAAAAGCACGTTGCACGAGCAAAAAAATCCGTGCAATCGGTGCGATCCGTGAGCAATAATATCAGAATGGTTTTACCGGAGACAGCACTGATAAAATAATTGAACACCGACTTGCAACATTACGCGCCACGGTAAGTCATTCCTGTTGCACGAGAGCGGTTTTACGGTATAGGGCGAGCGGAATTTCTGTTGGACAAACAGATTTTTCTGCCGCCCTATGCCGTAAAACCGCTTTACTTTTGTGGTAAACTCGCATAGTGCAGAGGCGTGTGCACACAATGGTGTATACGGTTTTTGATAGTGTCTACACTGCGCAACATGCTGAATATCAATGATTATTGTGCGTTTAGTGCAGAGTGCATACAGTTTGGCAAAAAAATAAATGTAGGTGTGTACACTGAGGTTCTTGTCTGCACCATGCACTTTTCCCCCTTACAAAGAATTAAAATCCATGCCTTATTGTGTTATAGAACATATATAGGGTGAAAAAATCATATTTCGGCAAAAAAAGTTGCCCGAAAACTTGCATGGTAATAACTAAGTCCGTACTTTTGCATCGTAATCATAATTGTAATCATTACAAATAATCGACGAATGGAAACGAACACGACGCTCAGCTATCTTCAAGCTCATGGCATCAAGCCCTCGCTGCAACGCATGGCGGTGATGACCTACTTGATGGAGCACCGTACGCACCCCACCGCCGATGAAATTTACACGGCACTGCACCCCTCCATACCGACCCTGTCGAAGACCACGGTGTACAACACCCTGAAGTTGCTCACCGAAAAGGGTGCCGCACTGCAGCTGACCATTGATGAGCGCAACTGCTGTTTTGATGCCGACACCTCGCCACATGCACATTTTCTGTGCACACGCTGTGGCCATGTGTATGACATGAAACTCAGTCAGGCCGAATTGATAAAATGCGCCTGTGTGCCTGACAAATTTCAAACGGAGGACGCACAACTTTACTTGCGCGGCTGCTGCCCAAAGTGTGCCGCACAGAACAAGGATAATTAACTCAACAACGAAACATAACAACCGTTGCCAAGGCTCCCACCCACGGTGTGGCAAGGAACGAGGCAACAACAATCTACTAAAACTCAACTCATTATGAAAAAGAAATTTATTTGCACAGTTTGTGGTTACGTATACGAAGGTGAACATGCTCCCGAAAAATGCCCCATGTGTGGTGTGCCCGCTTCAAAGTTCAAGGAACTGAAGGAGGACGGTGCCATGCAGTTTGTGGCCGAACACGAAGTAGGTGTGGCCAAGGGCTGCGACGACGAGATGATTAAGGACCTCAACGCACACTTCAATGGCGAGTGCACCGAGGTGGGCATGTATCTGGCCATGAGCCGCCAGGCCGACCGCGAGGGTTATCCCGAAATAGCCGAGGCTTTCAAGCGCTATGCTTTTGAGGAGGCTGAGCACGCTTCAAAGTTTGCTGAATTGCTCGGCGACTGTGTGTGGGACACCAAGACCAACCTCGAAAAGCGTATGAACGCTGAGGCTGGTGCTTGCGAGGACAAGGCCCGCATTGCCAAGCGTGCCAAGGAACTGAACCTCGATGCCATTCACGACACCGTACACGAAATGGCACGCGACGAAGCTCGTCACGGCCGCGGTTTCGAGGGCTTGTACAAGCGCTACTTTGGTAACAAATAAGGCTTCACTTGTGTTGCCCGATTTGAAACTTTAATATTTCACGAGTCCCGCAAACTGCATGCCATGGCTCCGCTACGGCTGTAAGTGCGGGACTCTCTTTTTTTACAACTTGACTAATATTATTGATATGAAAACACTTAAAGGAACCCGCACCGAAAAGAACCTCGAGGCAGCCTTTGCCGGTGAATCGCAGGCTCACACCAAGTACCAGTACTATGCTTCGAAGGCCAAGAAGGACGGCTATGTACAGATGGCCAACATCTTTGAGGAGACCTCGCGCAACGAGAAGGAGCATGCTAAAATATGGTTCAAGTATCTGCATGGCGGCACAGTGCCCGGCACACCCGACAACTTGGCCGATGCTGCCAATGGCGAGAACTATGAGTGGACCGACATGTATGCCACCTTTGCCAAAGAGGCACGCGAGGAGGGCTTTGACGAGATAGCCGAAAAGTTTGAAATGGTAGGCGCCATCGAAAAGGCGCATGAGGAGCGCTACCGCCGTTTGCTCAAGAATATTGAGGACGCCATTGTGTTCAGCCGCGATGGCGACAGTGTATGGCAGTGCTCTAACTGTGGCCATATTGTGATAGGCCAGAAGGCTCCGGAAATCTGCCCCGTGTGCAACCACCCGCAGAGCTACTTTGAGCTGAGAGCCGAGAATTACTAATTGAAGTTCCGGATTCAGGCTCGTATGGCCTGAAACGCGCTGCGATAAAACGCAAGCTCTAATGGGGGCGAAGCGTCCCGCGTCGGGATAGAGAAAGGAGGAAAATACGAACGCTACTAAATAATAGCTGCGTATTTTCCCGACGCGCGACGCGTCCCGCATTGTGTAATTAAGGCATACCCAAAAGGGGGTATTTTGGCTGTCGCACAGCCTTGGCTTGTGCATAAAATACTATTTTTGTATTCACAACTTGGGCGGGCAAATTTGGCAACCAATATCTCCAACCAATCATTACTATCATTATGCTGAAAGATATCATACACCATTGGCGTACACATTGGGCCATGCGCGAGGGGTCGTTGCGTGGCGGACTTGACATACTGCGTCACATCGGTCCCGGACTACTTGTGACGGTGGGCTTTATCGACCCCGGAAACTGGGCGTCGAACTTTGCTGCCGGTTCGCAATTTGGCTATGCGCTGCTATGGGTGGTTACGTTGTCCACCATCATGCTCATAGTGTTGCAGCATAACGTGGCACACTTGGGTATTGTGACGGGGCAGTGCTTGAGCGAGGCCACCACACGCCACCTGCCCCGGTGGGTGAGCCGCCCCGTGCTGTGGAGCGCCATGGGGGCATCGGTGTCAACCTCGTTGGCCGAAATATTGGGCGCGGCCATTGCGCTGCAAATGCTCTTCGGTTTGCCCCTCATTGTGGGGGCCGCCATAGCCACGCTCACTTGCGGCGTGCTGCTGCTCACCAATTCGTACAAACGGGTGGAGCGCGGCATCATAGCCTTTGTGTCGCTCATAGGTTTCTCGTTTTTGTACGAACTTACCCTGACCGACACACATTGGGGCCAAGTGGCCGAGGCCATGGTGGTGCCATCTTTGCCGCAGGGCAGCATACTGGTGGTGATGAGCGTGCTGGGGGCTGTGGTGATGCCACACAACTTGTTTTTGCACTCCGAGGTAATTCAGAGTCGCCAAATACACCTTACGGGTGCCGACAAAATAAAGCATGCGCTGAAATATGAGTTTTACGACACACTGTTGGCTATGACCATAGGTTGGGCCATCAATTCGGCCATGATCATACTGGCGGCAGACACCTTCTTTGCACACGGCACCCTGGTGGACGAGTTGCCCAAGGCCGGTGCACTGCTCACCCCCATGCTTGGTGGTGGTGCGGCCGTGGTGTTTGCCATAGCCCTGTTGTTGGCCGGCATATCGAGCACGGTGACGAGTGGCATGGCAGCAGGTTCCATATTTGCGGGCATCTATAATGAGCCATACGATGTGAAGGACGTGCATTCGCGTGCGGGCATATTGATATCGTTTGTAGGTGCTTTTGTGTTGTTGCTCTTTATTGGCGATGCCTTTAAGGCGCTTATTGTGTCGCAGGCCGTGTTGAGTTTGCAGTTGCCATTTACCATGTTCACCCAGGTGCGCCTCACGTCATCGGCCAAGGTGATGGGTGCTTATCGCAACAGCCGTTTTACCACCGTGCTGCTTTACGCCTTGGCGGCGCTGGTGAGTGGGCTTAATGTATATTTGCTTTGGTCGCTGGCTTGCTGATATGCCAATGTGCTAATGGACTGACGCCGTAGTGTTTGCTGCTGATGCGATGCTTTTGTAAACGCTACGGCGTCAGTCCATTAGCACATTGACGCGAGCACTGCGAGCATTAGAACTGCAACAAATTTTAATATCTCGGTCAAAATCCTTAACTTTGCAGCACAATTACTAAATCACTTATAACTAACTCCTTTTAATGAGTAATTCTTACTTTGCGCCGCGCTTGCTGAGCGAGTTGCGGCATTACAACAAAGCCAAATTTGCAGCCGACCTCATGGCCGGCTTAATTGTTGGTATTGTGGCACTGCCATTGGCCATAGCCTTTGGTATAGCTTCGGGTGTATCGCCCTCGCAGGGCATATTGACCGCCATCATTGGCGGTTTTATTGTGTCGGCCCTTGGCGGTAGCCGTGTGCAGATTGGTGGCCCTACGGGTGCTTTCATTGTAATTATTTATGGTATTGTGAGCGACCCCAATTTGGGTTTGTCGGGATTGATGCTGGCCACTATGTTGGCGGGTATTTTCTTGATATTGTTGGGTGTTTGCCATCTTGGCACCATCATCAAGTTCATTCCGTACCCCATTGTAGTGGGCTTTACGAGCGGTATTGCCGTGACCATATTTACCACGCAAATAAAGGACCTGTTTGGCTTGACCATTGCGGGCAAAATGCCTGGCGACTTCCTGTCGAAATGGTTGGTGTACTTTCAGAATTTTGACACAGTAGACTGGGTGACCACTGCGATAGGTGTGTTGAGCATCGTGATAATAGCCCTTACGCCCAAGGTGTCGAAGAAGGTGCCCGGCTCGCTCGTGGCCATTATTGTAATGACCATAGGCGTTTACTTTTTGAATACCTACACCGACATGAAGGTGCTCACCATCGGCGACCAGTTTGGCGAGATAAAGGCAAGCATTCCCTCGCTGCAGGTGCCCAACCTGAGTTGGGAGAGTGTGAAGAGCCTATTCCCCACAGCCATGGTCATTGCCGTGTTGGGTGCTATTGAGTCGTTGCTTTCGGCCACGGTGGCCGATGGTGTGTGTGGCGACCATCACAACTCAAACCAGGAACTCATAGGCCAGGGTGTGGCCAACCTTTGCACCCCGTTGTTTGGTGGTATACCGTGTACGGGTGCCATAGCCCGCACCATGACCAACATCAACAATGGTGGCCGTACACCGGTGGCAGGTATTATTCATGCTGCCGTGCTGCTCGTCATCTTTTTGGTGTTGATGCCTTTGGCTGCTTATATCCCGATGTCGTGTCTGGCCGGTGTGCTGGTAATTGTGTCGTACAACATGAGTGGCTGGCGCACTTTCATGCAGCTGATGAAGAACCCCAAGAGCGATGTGATAGTGTTGTTCATCACCTTCTTGCTTACCGTCATTTTCGACCTCACCATAGCCATTGAGGTGGGCTTGCTCATAGCTTGCTTGCTGTTTATGAAACGTATGGCCGAGTCAACCCAAATAAAGGTGATAGCAGACGAGATTGACCCCAATGACGAGACTGATGCCGAGGTGCACGAGGAGCATTTGCGCATTCCGCAGGGTGTTGAGGTATACGAGATAAATGGTCCCTACTTCTTTGGCATAGCCAACAAGTTTGAGGAATTGATGGCCGCTATGGAAGATCACCCCAAGGTGCGCATCATTCGTATGCGTCGTGTGCCGTTTATCGACTCAACGGGTATTCACAACCTGCAGAACTTGTGCGAGATGAGCCATCGCGAGGGCACCCACATTGTGCTTTCGGGTGTTACGCCCAATGTGTACAGTGTGCTTGAACACAATGGTTTCTGCCACTTGTTGGGCAAGGATCACATTTGTCCCAACATCAATGTGGCGCTTGAGCGTGCTTCGGCCATTGTGAAGCGCAAGATTGACTAAAGGGTATTACTACGATATGGAACCGCTTGACGGTTCCTAAGGAAAAGGCTCACAGACAGGTTTGTTATTAGTCCTGTCTGCGAGCCTTTATTTAGTGTACGAATAAGGCACATTTTTCCTGTTGGACGAGGCTGTTGAAAAATGCCCCGATGAACGCGGGACGCGTCGCCCCCATTAGTGCTTGCGTTTTGTGACAGAAGCAACATTGAAGTATAGCGGACAGCAATAATAACAAATGCGAAACGACAGCGCCATGCAGCGCTATCGTTTCGCATTTTAAGTATTTTACTAATTATCCGTTGGATAATTTATTTAAGCGTCTTTTGGCCGTCTTTGATAGACAATCCTTTGTAGTCCTCGGCCACCTTGCGGCCTGAGATGTCGTAGCGGGTAGAGCCTTTTGAAGCGAGTGAGGTGGTAACACCAGCGAGTGAGGTGACGGTGGCCTTGTCGGTCAGTACGTATACCTTTGTTTCGCAGGGCTGGAGAGTGCCTGGACTCAGTGTGTTTTCAATTTCAGACTCGGTGTTAGCCCAGATGTCACGGCAAGTGTATTTGCTGTCAGCCTTCAGGTAGATAGAGGCAAGCTGAATGTCGGGCACGCTAACAGCAGTTGTGCCACGGTTGGTAACAGAAACTGCCATGCGGCCGTCGGTCAAGTCCTTGACATAAACGTCGTAGCCAGTGTTAGAATAGTTGCTTGTGCCTGTTGACAGGGCCTCCATGTATTCAGCCTGCTGGCCAAGGGCATCTTGGTTGATGGCAAGTACCTCGGTGTTGGTCAGTGTGGCGATGTCGGCATCGGTTATCAGCGGGTTGGGCATTTGTACGTTGGCATTGGCCTCGCCCTTAGGTGTTTCGCGAAGGTCGCAAGTGAGGGCCAGTGGACTGGCAAACATACACCACAATGACATCTGTGAACGGGCCTGGGCATCGGTCAAACCTGTAATCTGTCCGCCATTGCTTTGGTGACCAGCAGTGTTGTTGCTGGGACCGCCAAGGCCGTGAAGGCCGATGCACATCATGTCGAGGTCGTTGAAGCGGTTGACACCGGCGTACATCCAGAGTTTGCGCACTTCGTCAACACCACCAAGCACACCAGGACGTGAGTTGTTGCCTATCCAATCCTCGCGGGCATCGCTTGTGGCACGCCAGCTTGAGCCGCCGGCTTCGGCACCCCATTCCCAAGGCTTGGTCTTACCCCATTCGCAAATGTTGAACACAAAGGGAATTTCACCCTTGGCTTGGCGTTCTTCGTTGAGTTTGGCCACGGCGTTACCCATTTGAGTGTAGCTCACCTTGGTGCCGGCCTGAGAGTTGCAGTAGTCGTATTTGAGCATGTCAACGCCCCATGAGTCGAACAGGGCAAGGTGTGCAGCCTCGTAGCCGTATGAGCCAGGCTGGTAGTTTTCGCAGGTCATAGAACCGGCATCGCTGTAGATGCCCACTTTTAGTTTGTTGTTGATGCCTTTTAAGGCTGTTTTCAGACCGCTGATGCCGTTGGGGAACTTGGCGGGATCGTAGGTCAGGGCTGCCTTGTCGTTGGTTGGGCTGGCCCAAGCATCGTCCAGTACGATGGTGTTGAAACCAGCTTCGATTAAGCCGTACTTTTCAAGGCCCTTGGCTATTTCAACCATTTTGTTGTGGCTGATGGCGCGTGCGAACCAGTTCCATGTGAGCCAGGCCATCATGGGAGTGGGTGACTGCAGATGACTGCTGACAATGAGGCGTACCTTTGATTGAATTTCGTCGCCTGTTTCGTTAGTCAGGTTAAGGGTGTATTCGTATTCGCCCTCTTCGGCAGGTGCTGTACCGCTGATGTACTTGTATTTGTTGCCAATGGCCACGCGGTCGTCGTGCAGTGCAAGTGTTGAGATTGAGCCAAAGTCAACGCTTGTAACGGTCTCGCCAGTTTTGGTGGGCAACTTGTGAATGTATTGCGCACCGGGCAGGGCATACATCAGTGTGGCAAAAGGCATCGGAGTCTTTGAGGGGTCGATGAATTGCCAGGCCGAATTTCGGTCATTAGCGTTATACAGGTTAAGTACGGCGTTGTTGTCGATACCGCCAGTAAAGTTGAACGACGGTGTATTGCCCGTGGGGTTTTCTACCGAGCCAGGAATGATGGCTACTGTCTCTTCGGAGAGCATCATCAACTGCCAGGTGTTGGCAGTGGCCTTGTCGGTGGTGTATTTTACGTTACTGTTGGCAGTAGTAGTTTGATTACTGCCGTTTGCCACATTGGTGTAGTAAATATAGCAACCAGCGGTGCGGTCGTAGATGTAGTACTTGCCCTGTTCAGCCTCGATAAGCACGAAGCGGTCGGCATCGCTGGCACTTGTGGTGTGTACCAGGTTGTCGCCCGACTTTTTAATGTAGGCTGAAGGCATCTTCAAAATGTAGGGATACTGCTTTTCGGCATCGATGCTCGCCGTGGGGGTGAAGTATTGTATGAACTTGAAGTCAATCTGATAGTTGGCGTTGTCGATGGTCACTTTAGCCAGATAACCTCCGCCCACCTTGACGGTGATGTCGCTTGTCTGTATATCTTCCTCAACATTGATAGACTGGTCGCCTTGGGCATTGAGTCCTGTAAAGCTTTGACCGTTGATGATGACCGTAGCATTGCTCGGCATGCCATCGCTGAACAAGGTGTACTTTTGCAGCACACCAACCTCCTTGAGTGTCCAATTAGAACCTTTGTCCTTGGTGCCATTGTCTGTCCAAAGACCAAGTGTGACGTTGCCGTTTACGGGGTTGTCATTACCGATACCCTTGTACCAATTGATGTAGATGGCTGCTACGCCAGTAGTGGTGTAGGGCTGAATTTCGTAGGCGCCAGTGCTGAGTTCGTTGAATTTGTAGACCGCGGCATCTACCTTGCTGTCGGTCATCTTTACAAAACCAGTTTGTGCGCTGTAACTATCAGCTTGGTCGTAGCTCACCCATTTGCCGGCTGTTACATTGTAGATGTAGTAAGTGTCGGCTTTGTCGCTGGCGGCATAAAAGGCAAACTGGGCATAGTTGTCCTTTGTCTGCGTGGGCGATGTGGTGGCGTTGCAGTAGTAGTTGTTGGCATTCATCATGGTGTAGCAATGCTCTGGCTTACCCGCAGAGGGTAGTGTCTGGCTCACCTTGATGCCAGCTACAGCCTTGACAGCCAACAGCATGGCTGATACAACAAGGCTTAGTAAACGTAAATAATGTGTCATTAAAATAGGTTTAAGTAAAAATAGATTTGTTGATACTTTGGTATTAGTGCATGCGTCCTGCAAGGAACTTGCTTTTTGAATTGATTGTCAATTCTTTGCAAAGTAAATACTTATAATTTACCCCCCCCAAGTGTTTTATTGACTTTCTTTAATCAAGGGTTCGGAAATTAAGTGTTTTTCAGAATATTGGTGCGTTTGTGGGAGAGAATACAATGAAATAACGGGTTAACAAGTGCGCATGCTTGCCTTGCTGAAATAATTGAAGACAGGGCGATGCCACACTTGTTAACCCGTTAGTATGTATAGTTATCCGTTGTTTGTTAGTGCTTTGTTATAGCATTGGCGGCAGAGTGGTTCGTACTCGTGCTGCTCGCCCAGCAACACGCGCTGCTCGTCCTTGACGATGCGATGTGACACATGGGCCAAATTGCCGCATTTGACGCAGATGGCGTGCACTTTGGTCACGTCCTCGGCTATGGCCATGAGTTGTGGCATGGGGCCGAATGGTATGCCTTTGAAGTCCATGTCGAGTCCGGCTACAATGACACGTTTGCCACTGTTGGCCAGTTCGTTGCATACCTCGACAATGGCGTCGTCGAAGAATTGTGCCTCGTCGATGCCTACCACTTGTGCGTCGGAGGCCATGAGCAATATGCTGCGGGCCGACTCGACAGGGGTGGAGGGTATGGAGTTGGCATCATGCGACACGACGTCGTTGTCGGAATAGCGGGTGTCGATGGCCGGCTTGTAGATTTCGACACGCTGGCGGGCTATGCGGGCACGCTTCAGACGGCGTATGAGTTCTTCGGTTTTGCCCGAGAACATGGAACCGCATATTACCTCAATGCGCCCTTGTTGTTGGGTGAGTATGTTATGCTCCTCTTGAAACATGGTGGAAATCTTGGTTAACGGGTTGACAACTGAGTATGCTGTTTGTTATGTAAACGTCAGAATGCTAAGCTTCCCTCCGCGAACTTGTCAACTTGTTTACTAATATCGCTAATGTGGTGGTAGGGTATGGACAGATGAAAAGCTGAAGGGCTGGCAGGCTGGTTTGTGTTACCAGTGTCTGCCAGCCCTTCTGTTTTGTTATATTAGAGCTTTGCCAAATCGATAAAGTGGCCGCGTTTGCGACGCTCCTCAATGAGCTGATTGAGTTTGCGCTGGCGGTCTTTGGCCACCCAGCGGCGTGCAAAGACATTGGGTATGGCCACGCCAAGGGCGATGCACATGATGGTGACGGCTGATGCCATGCCAAATTTCATGGCGTTGGTGAGTTCGCCCACCACACCGTTCATTTCAATCAAACCAACGAGGGCGCGGTACATCAGTACACCAGGCACCATGGGGATTACGCTCGGTATGGAGAGCACGTGGTTGGGGGCATGCACCCAGTGTACAGCCTTAACGGCAATGACACTGGCCAAGGCGCTGCCGGCAAGCGATCCGATGGCAAGGCCCATGTCGAGGCCGATGTTGTTGTTGGACGGGCCAAGGTTGACAAAGTTGCGTGTGCACACGGCTATGATGCCGCCTATGGCCACAACCCATAACAGGCGGCGCGGAATGTTGAATATCATAGAGAAGCCCATGGCCGAGATGGCTGCGGCAGCAGCGTAGCTCAGGTAAGAGTTGTGGGGTATCATGGGTATGGTGTAGAACTGCGTGAGGTCGAAGTTGGACAGCTTGAGGAAGAAGGCTATACCAAACGACATGGCCACAATCATGAGGAAGGTGTTGATGGCGCGCGTGAGTCCTACTTGTATGTAGTTGTCGAGCATGTCGTCGACAAAGTTGATGAGTGGCACACCCGGCACAATGAACAGGGCACAAGCCAACAGGGGGTGAAGCGGTGTGCTTGTCCACGATGAGGGCAAATAGATGGTGGCCCAGGCTATTACGGTGCTGATAAATGCTGCAATGGCTATGCCCATGTAGTTGTTAAGCCCCTTGCGCAGCATCAAACCGCGCAGGTACATGCCAATGGCTGCTGCAAACGAGGCGTAGAAAAAGGCTGTCCAGTCGCAACCGAATTGTATGCAGAAACCGCCGCACGCAAAGCCGGTGCCGATGGCTACCTGTACGGGGGTGTAGTTGCGGGGACGGTTGGCTATATCTTCAAGCTCCTGGGCGTACTGCTCAATGCTGTAGTCCTGGCGTATAGCCTTCCACGAGAGTTTGCTGATGAGCGAGATGGTGGTCATGTTGATACCATGCTTGTTGCAGCGTTGGAACTTTGTGAAGGAGTGTTCGTCGTCGCTGAGGTTTACCATCAACATGTTGAACTGCACGTAGATGTGCAAGTGTTCCTCGGGCAGTCCGAGGAAGGCTGCAACACGGTTCATGTTGCGTACAATACGGTTGGTGTCGGCCGCACTTTCCACCAGTAGCTGACCGGTGCGCAGCAACAAGTCGAGTTTGTGACGGATTAGCTGCTCTCTTGTCAGTTCAGAGTAGGTTGTCATTCAATAAAGTTTGTGTGATTTTGTATTTCCGGCTGCAAAATTACAAAAAAATGTGCATAACTCCTTTATGTACAAGTGATTAAACCCGCTGGTGTTACAGGTTAGCCGGTGCGTTTGTACGCATGGCAAGCATGATTGCCTCGCCGACCAGGGCTATGTTTGCAAGTGCGTAGTGTTTCTTGTTGCCCGATGATAGCGTATTTCCACAAATCTCGGCGGTGCGGAGAATGTTGCTCCTTACCTCATTGTCATTGAAAAAGGTGGCAGCTCCTGCCGAGAAGGCTGTTCCAGAAGGGGTCAGTCCCATGATGACGGGGCCTGCATCGATGTCCATACCGATGATAGGAGAATGGTCATGATATTCTTTCATGCCCGAAAGTGTGCCCTCTTTCCAAAAAGAACTCTTGAGCAGCGAATACTGTTCTTGTGCGAATTTCCGGTCGATGAGAGTCAGGTAAGAGCAGTTCAGGGCAGAATATGAGCCTTTTGTAGGCAGATCTGTAATTTGGCTTCCGTCCACGTTGAGGAATGAAACTAACAAACCCGTTTTTGGGTCGAGCCATTCCTTCTTTGCTTTGTCCACCCATGCGTCCACAGTAGACGCGTATTCCCCTTTGTTGAGCGCAGCGTATTGCTTCAATGCCACAATGGCAACAAGCATGTCTGGCATGTAAATACTCTCATTGGGATAGGTTTGCAGATTTAATGCAGCGCTGTGTAATATGCGGCCGTTCATCGCATTGCAAAGCTGGGCGTAAAGTCTGTCATATTTGTTGCCACCTCCTGCGGCCTTGTATTCACCTATCATCCATGCCAAATGGCTGATGTAGGATATGTGGCTCGTCTCATAAGACTGCAATGTGCTCAAAGCGTCTTCTTTCCATCGGTTTGAATCGTATTCCCTTAGCTCGGGTGAGAGGACAATGCTTATCAGACTGTCGATGTAGTGGATATTTTCTGTTCGTGTCTCTGGATAAATTTGAGAAATATTGTAAAGTGACATGGCAAACATGGAGCAAGAATAGAGTGCCCACTCTCCTTGAAATTGCGCTCCTATACCTGAGGGCATTTCATGTAGTACCTTTTTGGGGGGTGCAATCAGTTTGCTTGCCAAGTAGTTGCGGCGTTGCAGAATTTCGTCCTTTTCAGTTTTGAAACTTCCGTGACCTTGACATTCGGCAGAAACGCTCCAGACTTTTGGTATTGTAACGATAGCTATGATTAGTGCGATTGATGCCACATTGATTGTCATGCGTCTGGCAAACGTTGTGGCGTAAATCTTTCGGAAATGCTTGTATCTTCTGACCATGATGAGGCACAATAAGCCAAACAAAGGGGCCAAAACGATGCCAGGCAAGGAGAGGGAACCAAGCAAAGCAAGGCTTAATATTGCCGTGATGCATAGATACCCGACATAAGGCTTCCAAATGAAGTTTAGTCGTTTGTCTTTGGACATGATTCCCCAATACACATTAAAAATCAACGTGTAGGAAACGATGTACAAGGGCATTCTTGAAGGCATAATGCTCCAGGTAAATGGTGTTAAGAATAGGATAAGGAACTGCAACCCTATCCACTTGAATAGGGTGATCGATCCTTGTACCAATCTTAATGTGAGCTGGTCTATATCTTCGTCTGTCATATTATGAAAGCATCTCAAAGTGCTGCGTTAATGCGAATATTATGATACTCAATGGTGTTCCTAATTTCCACAGCACTATAATCTAAGCATTTGGACAATAAAAAGCTGTTTGGGATTTAGCTGTGTCAGAAATGTCACTTTCCCTGCTGCTGCGATGAAAGGCGAACAACATTCTGAACGACAAGGCAAAAGTACAAATAAAATATGAGGAATGGGAGTACTTGCCATCATGGTGCAATTATATACTCTCAACTTTCGGATTTAGCAAGTGCGGTACGAATAACGGCGGCGACCGGTCGTAGTAAACATGTGAAACGACCGATATATATGCTTACTTCGAACGTAGTAAGCGTTTACTTCGAACGTAGTATGTGCTTACTTCGAACGTGGTAAGTGCTTACTTCGAACGTAGTAAGCATTTACTTCGATGTACGCTCGGCATGAGCATTATCTAACGGGTGCAAGTCCCGAGTAAGCCCTAATAGCGGGAATTACATAGCCAAAGGCAAGGGTGTCCATCGTGAGTTGGAATCTGAAAGAAGCCGGCGGCAAACATCTGACCTAACGTACAGAAACTTCATACAAGGCATATGACCGTGGATTAGATTGCTATACAAATCAAAGTCCCATAGCTATTCGGAACGGTTGGTGTAAATGAAGTGGGTATAAGATGGAAAGACAATGCCCTTATCCGAGGAGGTCTCACGGACTTGTCGAATAGTTATGTTGCGAAAGGCAAGGAGTAAAGCTAGCCGTGAGAAGTCAGCAGATGTCATAGTAGTGTGCTTTTCGATATAGCGCATGAAGGACAGAACCTATATTAAACGATAGTAATTGAAACATACCTTATGAAAGTAAGAACGCAGAAAACATTGGCAAAAGTTAATGGCTGCCCCCAAAGAGCTAGGACGGAATCCGAATGGTATGGGGGAGCGCAGACTTTCATGTGGATGTGTGAAGACAACATCGTGGAAGTACCATTCGACAAGGAGCACTTGTTGGAGCGAATCCTTAGTCCCGATAACCTGAACCAAGCCTACAAAGCGGTGGTTCGCAACAAGGGATGCGGCGGTATCGACAAGATGTCTTGTGAGGAACTCCTCCCTTGGCTCTTGGCTAACAAGGATTCTCTGATACGTTCCTTGCAGGACGGCTCATACCGTCCGAACCCAGTCCGTCGAGTAGAGATGCCGAAGGACAATGGCAAGAAGCGCCTGTTGGGCATCCCCGCCGTGGTTGACCGATTGGTGCAACAAGCCATCAACCAAACCTTGACACCCATCTATGAGCGACAGTTCTCGTCACGAAGTTACGGCTTCCGCCCAAGGCGAGGATGCCACGATGCACTTAGGGGAGCGCAGAAGATAATCGACAATGGCTATATATACGTTGTCGATTTAGACTTGGAACGCTTCTTCGACACGGTGAGTCATAGCAAACTCATAGAAATCCTAAGCCGAACCATCAAGGATGGGAGGGTTGTCAGCCTTATACACAAATATCTTCGCAGCGGTGTGATAAACAAGGGCTTGTTCGAGGCAAGTGAGGAGGGAACTCCCCAAGGAGGACCGTTGAGTCCACTGCTGAGCAACATCATGCTCAACGAGTTGGACAAGGAACTCGAACGCAGAGGTCTCCCCTTTGTTCGTTATGCCGATGACTCAATGATATTTTGTAAGTCCAAGCGAGCGGCAATGCGAGTCAAGGAGTCCATCACCAAGTTCATAGAAGGTAAACTATACCTCAAGGTGAACAAGGAGAAGACGGTCGTCTCGTATGTGCGTGGTGTGAAATACCTCGGCTACTCCTTCTATGTATCCAAAGGCAAATGCCAACTGACTGTGCATCCCAAATCCAAAGCAAAGATGAAAGCCAAACTAAAGGAACTTACGAATCGGAGCAATGGATGGGGATATGAAAAATGGAAGCAAAAGCTAGAGGAATACATACGAGGATGGGTGGGGTACTATCATCTTGCAAATATGAAGCAACTGCTCCTTGAAACGGACAAATGGCTGCGCAGACGAATACGCATGTGTATATGGAAGTCTTGGAAGAGAGTCAAGACGAGGATTGCCAACCTCGTAAGGTGTGGTATAGATAAATACCAAGCCTATATGTGGGGCAACAGCCGTCTTGGGTATTGGCGTGTAGCAGACAGTCCTATTTTGAAAATGGCTATCAGCAATGATTGTCTTCGTAAGACAGGGTATGTCACGCTGATGGGTTCGTATCTCGAATGGCACCCAAAGTAGGAACCGCCGTATGCGGAACCGCACGTACGGTGGTGTGGGAGGTCGGTGAATGCGAAAGTAGGAGGTAAATGCCTCTTATGAGTAACATTTACCTCCTACCCGATTGGTAATTTTTGTCATCAATATCTCCGCTATTATATTTTTTATGTATTGTTCAGATTCTTAATGATTTCCAAAGGTAGCTGGGTAGCTTTGGCAACCTGTTCGGCAGAAATTCCCATTGCCAACAAACGTTGTGCAGTTTCTGTGTTAGCCTCATGTTTGCCTTCAGCTCTGCCTTTTTCCATACCTTCTTCCATTCCTTTCTGGTACCTGTCATCCAGAAGGGTTCTTTCAACACTTACCGAATCCCAAAACTTGTCGTAGGCTCTGAGTTCGGCATCTGTAAAGCCGGAAACTTCAAGATCTTCTACAGCTTTTCCAATCTCTGGGTCATTGAGCAGGTCGGCAGGAATCTCCTTCGTGTTGGAATTGATTTCTGTCAGGAAACGGAGCCACAAGACCATCATGCGCTTATCGGCAATGGAATGAGGAGTGAACTTAGGGAGTTCTATGAAGGTGAAATGCAAGCCCTCGATGACCTTATTGCTGTCCTTATCGTGCACGATGCGGTAGTTGTGGATGAAATCCGGAGTATCATGCGCAAAGATATCATTTATCAGGTTGAGAGAATACACAGGTTGGAGTTCACTATATTTTCCTCCCTTTTTAGCCTGACTCACATAGAGCTTGGATGCATTGAACAGTACTCGCTGCTGGAAGGCTTCAGACCATTCCATCTGCATTTCCACGCAGAACTTCCTGCCGCTGACATCTGTGCAGAGTACATCCACAATGGTGTTCTTGCCCCCTTCGAGCTGGGGCACAAGTTCTGTGGGCAGATACTTGATTTCGTGTATCTGCTCCTCTTCGCTGAGTGGCAGGAGTGCGTTCAGAAGGCTGATCAGTCTTTTAGGGTGATTGCCGAATATCTTCTTGAACGTGAGGTCTGCCTTAGGATCTAAGTACTTCATAACCATCTGTTTTAAAATCTACAGCGCAAAGTTACGACTTTATTTCCAAACCCGCAAGAGCTTTCTGGGAAAAGTTTCTGAAAAAGTTAGAGATTGCTTTTTTCATGTGACAGGACAAGGATCCTATATCCTACCACGATGAAAAGTGGCGTATAGCCCCTTAAAACCATAGAAATGCATGTTTTTTTAGTAAAAATGCTGGTTTATTGATAGAAATGTAAGTTAAAATGAGAAAAATGCAGCAAAAAGCAACAATTTTTGCAAAAATATGCTTGATTTAATAGAAAAAGTCTTAACTTTGCAGCGGATTTGAGATAATATGCAGTTTTTTGCAGTTTCTCGTTTCCAAGTTCACACTTATAACAACTTTTAAATTAAAAAGATTCGATTATGAAAGTAGCAATTGTTGGTGCAAGTGGCGCAGTAGGTCAGGAATTCTTGCGCATCCTTGCAGAGAGAAATTTCCCAATGGATGATTTGGTGTTGTTTGGTTCTGAGCGTTCTGCTGGACGAAAATACAACTTCAAGGGAAAGGACTATGAGGTCAAACTTTTGCAGCATAACGATGACTTTAAAGATGTCGATATTGCTTTCACATCTGCTGGTGGTGGTACTTCTGAGGAATTTGCTGAGACCATTACTAAGTATGGTGCTGTCATGATAGATAACTCAAGTGCATTCCGTATGTGCGACGATGTGCCTCTGGTTGTTCCTGAGGTGAATGCTGAGGATGCGCTGAACCGCCCTCGTAATATCATCGCCAACCCTAACTGTACTACTATTATGATGGTAGTGGTTTTGAAGCCTATCGATGACTTGAGTCATATCAAGAAGATTCATATCTCTTCTTACCAGAGTGCTTCCGGTGCTGGTGCTGCAGCTATGGCTGAACTTGAGCAGCAGTATAAGGACATCATTGAGACTGGTAAGACTGATCATATCAATAAGTTCCCTCATCAGTTGGCATATAATGTCATTCCACAGATTGACAAGATGACTTCTAACGATTACACCAAGGAGGAAATGAAGATGTATAACGAGACCCGCAAGATCATGCACTCTGATGTTCGTACAAGTGCTACTTGTGTGCGTGTTTCTTCTCTCCGTTCTCACTCAGAGAGTGTATGGTTTGAGACAGAGAAGCCATTGGCTGTAGAGGATATCCGCAAGGCTCTGGAGGCTGCTCCAGGCGTTACCGTGAAGGATGATGCTCAGAACTACGTTTATCCAATGCCTTTGGAGAGCGCTGGTAAGGATGATGTCTATGTAGGTCGTATCCGCAAGGATTTGGCTGATGACAACGGCAATACTTTGTGGCTCACTGGCGACCAGATTCGTAAGGGTGCTGCCCTGAATGCTGTGCAGATTGCTGAGTACTTGATTAAGGTGGGCAACGTAAAGTAATTGCATGCTGGAAAGATTTAAACTTTTGCTCCAGGAAATGAACCGGGGCATATATGAAAAAGATACTGAAATTTCGCTCTCGCTCCTTGCCGCTCTGGCAGGCGAGAGCGTTATTCTTTTAGGCCCTCCTGGAGTAGCGAAGAGTATGGTGGCCCGTCAGTTGAAGACTGCTTTCAGAGATGCTCATAGTTTTGAGTACCTGATGTCGCGTTTTTCTACTCCTGATGAAATCTTCGGTCCTGTGAGTATTCAGAAATTAAAGTCTTCTGATACTTATGAGCGTGCGGTGGATGGTTATCTGCCTACTGCTGATGTGGTCTTTCTGGATGAAATCTGGAAGGCGGGGCCTGCTATTCAGAATACGCTTCTCACGGTGATCAATGAAAAACTGTTCCGCAATGGTAATCGGGAGATGCACCTTCCGCTGAAACTTCTCGTGGCTGCCAGCAATGAGTTGCCGGCAAAGGGCGAGGGCTTGGAGGCTCTCTGGGACCGATTTGTCATTCGCATTGAGAGTCGTCCGATTAAGAAGGAATCGAATTTCAGGGCGATGCTCTTGGAGGTGAAGAGTGAAGAACGAAGAGTAAGGAATTCAAATGCGATTACTGCAGAAGAGTATGCGGAATGGTCGGAGAATATCAATAAGATAGGTGTAAAGGAGGAGGTGCTGGATGTCATTTCCGTCATTCGTAAATCCTTGAGAGCCGTGAATGTGGATGAGGCTGCTGAGCGCAGGAATATCTACGTGAGCGATCGTCGCTGGAAGAATATTGCCCGTCTGCTCCGTACTTCTGCTTTCATGCAGGACAGGGAAGAGGTTGATTGCTGCGACTTGCTTCCTATCTATCATTGTCTCTGGCAGGAACCGGAGGAAAGGGATGCCATCCGTACTATCGTGATCCGTGCTCTTTTTGCTCCTTTGGCAGAGAAACTGGTGGAGATGAAGAATGCGCTTGCTGAAGACATTAAGTATCATCGCATTCGTAAGAGTCCGGATGAGGGCAGAGATTATGAGGGAGAAATAGAAGCTCTCTCCGATGGTCTGAGTTCGCTGGAGAGACGTTTGGGTGAGAATCTCTTTGTTTCGTCTGATGATAAAAATGAAATCTCAGCTTATCTGAGAGACTTCTATAAGGAACTTGCCTTCACAAGACAGGACACAATGAAACTGTATGAGGATTAAGTGGAGCGTACGGAGCTAGGATAGAGGAAGTGAAATAATTTAGGAAATATGAATCAAGAAAATCAAATATTGTCTCCTGAACTGGAGGCTCGTGTGCATCAGGCAGTGGAGAATTTCATGCAGGGCTATGGCTGCTGCCAATCTGTGGTGGCTGCTTTTGCTGATCTGTATGGTCTCGATGAAACAATGGCTAAACGTATCGGTGCTGGCTTCGGTGGCGGAGTGGGTAGAATGCGCATGATGTGTGGCGCTGTATCAGGTATTGTCGTACTGGTGGGGCTGGACTGTGGTCAGACCGAAGGTGACGACCGGGAAGGTAAGTCTGCCTGCTACAAGGTAGTGCAGGATTTGTTAGCTAAGTCAAAGCAGCAGAATGGCAGTATCATCTGTGCTGAAATCCTCGGTCTGAAAGGATATGAGAAGGCACAGTCCAGTTATGTGGCTTCAGCCCGTACGGCAGAATACTACAAATCTCGCCCTTGTGCTGCAAAGGTGGAGAGTGCTGCCCGCATCTTTGCTGAATATCTGATGGAAAAATGAAATATCAGACCAATAAGGACTTGGTAGAATCCCAGTTCTACCTGAAAATGCTGGATGATTTCTGCAAGTCGGGACAGGTGAAGATTCCTGATCCGGCAAGTACTGTCATGCCTTGGGATTTGAAGGAAGATCCACTCAAGGATTATCTGATTCACCTCTTTACCTTGAAAGTTACTATTGCAGAGACAGGTGAAGAGGTGCAGAAATTCCAGCGCCAGGTGGTTAACAGCAGAATCAAGAGCAAGATTTTCTATGAGACTGTAGGAAAATTCATCGTGGAATGTGTTCACCACATGAGATTCCAGCGACAGAGAGCCTGGACGGAAAGTCATCGGGCTGATGATGTGCTCGACTGGACTCCCTTCCGTAGGATGAACGAAGAGGTTTGGAGACCCTTGCTTGACCAGATTGATGAGGAGCATCGGAATGATGGATTCGACAAGACTTTCTTCCTCCGGCTTTTCGGGGAGGAGTCTATTCAAGCTAATCATAATGGAGAAATTCATGATGGAGATACTGACAGGTTGCATTCCTCTATCGGCGCTTCCAAAGCTGAGAACTGGGAACGGTTGGTAAGGGATTGGAAGGCTTGTATAGAGCAGCAGGTGATTTCTAAACTGAAGGACTTCATAGCGCTCAGACAGACTCATTTCGAGACCGGATTGGTCCGCATGATGGATCAGATAACCCGCAATATGAAGTTGAAGGGTATTTCTGAACAGCGGGCGGTTCAGGCATGGGAAATGATGAAGAACGCCTGGACAGAGACGGAATTTGAGCGTCGACTGAACGAGATGAAAATACAGGATCAATATCCTGAAATCAAGGAGATTGTAGCGAAGATGGGACGTGTGGCAGACGCCAATGGTAAGGACCGGCTGACCATCGCTTCGGGTGTCGATATGAAGATGGAACATTCCTCAGGAAGTGATATTGAGGGCATTACCGTGGGCGATGATCTCAACTCGCTTCTTCCGCTCGAACTTGCACAATACAGTGATGAGGACATGGAGGGACTCTTTATATATAAGTATCGCACGCGTAGGTTGCAGACTTTCCGCTACAAGAGTGAGATGGCTAAGCCTTCCCGCAAACTCGGTTTTACACATGCCTCACGCAAGGGTCCTATGATTGTCTGCCTCGATACTTCTGCGAGCATGTATGGCACTCCTGAAAGAATTTCTTCCACGCTCATTTCCCTGATAGAAGAAACGGCAGAAGAACTGGAGCGAGACTGTTTTCTGATAGATTTCTCGGTGAGTACACGTGCCATCGATCTCATGGCTAAGAGAAAGGTGGAACGGCTGAAGAAGATTGGAATCAATATTGTGGAAGGGACGGAAGATACGGCATCAGCCAGTCATCTCCCTTTTATCGGAGGAGGAACATCTGCGAAAAAAATGATGAGCCAGATGTTCGAGTTGCTCGATCATGATGGATTGCATTATGTGAATGCAGACGTACTTTGGATAACCGACTTCCTGATTCCGAATCCCTCGCAGGCTATGCTGTCGAGATTCAAGGAATACAAGGAGACGGGCACCCGGTTTTATGGCATCCGTATTGTCAGAAGCGACGATAAGGAGCCGAATGAATGGAAGGCTTACTTCAACCAGATTTATACCGTCAGATATCGTCCTTTGAGGCGATACTGACGGTTGAAGTCTGTGGGCTTATTTCTTCTTGGTCAGCACATAGTGCTTGGCCATTGCGCCCTCCGGTTCTGTGCCGAGAGAATCGGTCATGATGAGGCTCTGGGCATCCTTTACCTTGTAGTATGACTTCTCGCCACTTGAAGGACGGGTGATTTCTACTACGCCATTAGCCAGCATCTTGAAGATTCCGCTTGCTTCGTCGTGACCATCCTTACGCTCGATATAGTCGGCTGAGTACTGGTAAGTACTGTCGGCATTGAGTGTGAGCACGGTCTTGATACCTGGGCAATCGGCTGCAGGGAGTGTTCCTTCGTAAGTACCTGCGATAGAATCGAGGACGAAGGCATTGGATTCGAGTGAATCCTTCTCTGTATAGCTGAGACTATCTTGGTCAGCTTCCTGATTGTTGGTCTTCTTGCTATTGCAAGAACCAACTGACAGAGCTGCTATGACAGCTGCTGTCAAAACTAATTTCTTCTTCATAATGAATTTCTTTACTGTTCTTACGGCAAATATACGCTTTTTCTTCACTATCTGCAAACTTTTGCATAAGAATTTATGGAATATTCAACATTCGCCGTTCTATCAGTAAAAGTTGTTAAAGATACAATGTGGGGCTTAATCGTCGCCCCAAATTTGGTGGAGTCGCAAAATATCGTTAACTTTGCAATCGTAAAGAGAAATCTCGGGAAAGTTATCTTTACAATAATAGATTTTAAACAGTTTATAGAAGAAACATGAAATATATTATCTTTGATTTTGACGGAACTATCGGAGATTCTCAAAGTCTGATCGTCAAGACTTTGCAGGACACGATGAGGGCCAGGCATCTCGAAGTGAAATCGGATGAGGAATGTGCCAAGACTATCGGTTTACGACTGGATGAGGCTTTCGTCTCGCTCTTTGATATGAGTGATGAGGAAGGGATGGAGTGTGCTGCTACTTATCGCGAGATATTCCTGGAAAACAAGCAAACGATGATCGTAAAGCCGTTTCCTCATGTGATAGAAACGCTCAGGGAGTTGCATCATCGCGGATTTGTATTGGGAATGGCAAGCAGTAGAAACCATTGCTCGCTGGATGGATATGTGAAACAGATGCAGTTGGAGGATATTTTCTCTTCCATTGTAGCGGGCGATGATGTGGAGCATGTGAAGCCTGCACCCGATATGGTATTCAAGGCACTGGGAGAGATGAGAGGAATGAAAAATCCTGTAACTTCGCCTGATGACGTGAAGGATATGCTTGAAGAAACCTTAGTGGTTGGTGACATGAATTTCGATGTGGATATGGCGCATCATGCCGGTTGCAGGGCCTGTGCCGTAACTTATGGAAACGGAACCCGTGAGCAGCTTGCCACTGCAGAATGGATCATTGATGATTTCGCCGAACTTCAGGAAATCCTAAAAGGATAAATGTTTCAGAAAACATAAAATGCTCAAGGAGTAAAAAGATAAAATCAAGAAGTAAAAGAATAAAACAGGAAATGAATGAAAGATTATTTTATCGCTTGTAGAATAAAAAAGCAGGTAAAATAATCTTTTATTCATTTTTTTTATTGTATCTTTGCAAGCGCAATTGGTTTGCTGCCACTTCCTGCCGCCGCAGGCATGGTTTGTGCGTAGTGATTAAAAGGGAATCGGGTGAGAAGCCCGGACAGTCCCGCTGCTGT
>ENA-ORMS01000590-ORMS01000590.1-human-gut-metagenome-genome-assembly--contig:-NODE-590-length-35486-cov-8.992041_pt1 | contig 35486 bp, 24 predicted proteins | sample MGYA00242104_ERZ508997 | MGnify/ENA primary metagenome ERZ508997 (study PRJEB26280, sample SAMEA2338704) | human gut metagenome | biome: human gut; feature: human-associated habitat; material: faeces... | reverse complement strand
AAAAAATGAAACATGAAAGATAAATCAAAGGTTTTGAAAACGTATGGATATATGTTCGATAAATTGCAGTTATAGCTCACTCGATTTATACTAATCTTGAAAAGTTGTTGTGGTATTGATTTCTCAGTCTTTGCATTCTTCACACAAAAGGCATAAAAATGTAACAGGTTTGTAATCTTAGCTGCAGAACTTTGCAGCAAAAATTATTAAACACAAAAACTTAACATGTACAACTTAAGACGACAAGCATTCATTGCTTTTCTAATGATGTTTGCGTTTGCCTTTGCAACCGTAAGGGCTGAGATAAACGCAACACTTAAAGGCCGTGTGGTAGATGCCAAGACAGGTGAGGCCCTTGTTGGAGCTACCCTACAAGTGTTACAAGCAGGAAAGACTGCCGTAAGTGATGAGAAGGGAAACTTTACATTTATGGCTCTCGGACAGCGTAACTATACGCTCACGGCCGTTTATTTGGGGTATCATAAGAAATCGATTACGGTCAATGCCTCACGCATGGATACGCTACTAATTGTGCGCATGGAAGAACTGGAGAGTAGCCTCGGTACAGCCACGGTGACAGCTACAGTAAAACGTAACACTGAGACGGCTCAGGTAGCAGCGCAGAAGAATAGTTTGGTGGTGCAAAGTGGCATTTCGGCTCAACAGATTAGTCGCTCGCAAGACAAAGATGCCTCAGAGGTGATACGCCGTGTGCCTGGCATCTCGATTATCGATCAAAAGTTTGTCATGGTACGTGGGTTGTCACAACGTTATAATAATGTGTGGATAAACGGTGCTGCTGTGCCTTCAAGTGAGGCCGACTCACGTGCGTTTTCGTTTGATATTATACCTTCTTCGCAGGTGGATAATATGCAAATTATTAAGTCACCTGCTCCACAGTATCCTGCTGACTTTACGGGCGGATTTATTCTAATCGATACGAAGGAAGTGCCGAATGAAAACTCTGCCAGTATCTCGGTAGGAGCTTCGATGAATGACCAAACCCACTTTCAGTCGTTTATGGAGAGTAAGCAGAGTGGAACGGACTTCTTAGGTTTTGACAATATGCGCCATTTGAGCAATGGCATCAATACTTCATTGAAACCAACACTGGGGGGAAATGGTGTAAGCTTAAAGGATAATCACTTTAACAACAACTGGTTGTTGAACAATCGCCACCCTTGGGCCGACCTTTCGCTTTCAGCCCATCTGAATCGCTCAAAAGAGTTGGAGGGTGGGGCGCTGATCGCTTTGCTTAGCGCACTCAATTATAGTAATACGTATAAGACGTATGCCCCGATGCAAAACTCCTTCTATGGTGCCTACGACTTGCAGCACGACCAAAGTGTTTATTTGCGCAATACGACCGATCGTCAATATGCACATAATGCTCGCTTGGGGGCAATGCTCAATCTCACTTTTGTGCCTGCTAAGGGGGTGGGACGCTATGAGTGGAAGAATATATTCAATCAGTTGGGTACAAACCGCTATACTGAACGCGATGGTTATAACGCGCAGAGCAATATGATACATGATGCGGAATATTATTATTCAAGTCGTACGACATATAATACACAGTTGACGGGTAAGTATGCCTTCGACCATGCTCATTTAGACTGGAGCGCAGGTTATGCTTATGCTAACCGCTTGTTGCCCGACCGTCGTCGTTACACGCTTGATAATTCGGTGGACATTGACAAAGTGGCATTGACTACAGGTAATGACGTGAATCGTGAGTTTACACGATTAGACGAACACATTGCCTCAGGTATGGTAAATTATCGTTATCGTTTTGAGTCAATAACTCGTCGCTTTCATCCAGAGTTGCTCACAGGAGCTTATGCTGAATATCGTACGCGTAACTATCGTACGCGCAGTTTTATCTATCAGTGGAACCCGGTAAATAATACTTTGCCACAAGGATTTCAATATCTTGATCTCCCTACGCAACTTTTTACCGAAGCTAACTATGGCGATACGGGTCTTTACTTGATTGATGATACGAAGTTGCGTAATAATTATGAGGGGCGTCACCTGATAACTTCTGCCTATGTAGCCGCTAATTTGCCTTTGGGCGCATTTAATGTATATGCAGGTGTGCGCTTCGAACATTCTCGTATGCAGTTGATTAGCAATACGCGTGACTATGAGAAGGTAACACAAACGCGCAATTATGACGGCAATGACTTCTTCCCTTCTGTAAATGCTACTTGGCATATCACTTCTACGCATCAGTTGCGTGCTTCGTATGGCCGATCAATTAATCGTCCAGAGTTTCGCGAGGTGAGTCCCTCAGTGTTCTATGATTTCGATCTTTCTTCGTCAGTGCAGGGTAATACAGCTTTGAAGGATTGCCACATTGATAATGTTGACTTACGCTATGAATGGTATCCCTCACAAGGCGACCAGATTAGTTTGGCTGCTTTCTATAAACGCTTTGATAGTCCGATAGAATGGACTTATACGGTGACGGGTGGTACGGATCAGATATACTCTTATATGAATGCGAAGTTGGCTCATAGCTATGGTTTAGAACTTGATGTGCGTAAGAAGTTGGATTTCCTCCATCTGCCCGACTTTACCTTGGTGTTTAATGGATCGTTGATTAAAAGTCAGGTGAAATTTGATAAGGAAACTCGTCAGAAGTCTCGTCCTATGCAAGGACAGTCTCCTTATCTGATCAACTTGGGATTGTTCTATAATCATGAGGATTGGAGCGCTTCATTACAATACAATCGCATCGGTAAGCGTCTGATCGGTGTTGGGCGCAGCTTGGGATCAACGGCCGACCAAACTGTCAACATTCCTGACTCATACGAAATGCCACGTAATGCGCTTGACCTCTCGTTCGCTCGTAGATTAGGAAAGTTTGAAATAAAGTTGGGACTAAAAGACATTATTGGCAATCGTGTAGTATTTAAGCAATTGAACGATGTGACACTCTCTGATGGCACACAAAAACGTGTGGAGGAGGTAACGCGCTCTTATCGTCCTGGTCGCAACTTTAGCTTAAATGTGACGTATAAATTTTAGTACAGAGACGTTTCTTTTATTTATCAGAAATGTAACAATATCGCAATAGCTTTGTAATGTTTCTTACCGACCTTTGCAGCGTAAAAAGTAAAGGACAACACATAACTATTCTACATAAATAACATTAAATTATGTACAAACGCTTTTTATCAGTGACTGCCCTCATGATGGGGCTCGCTATGGCTACAACGTTTACTGCTTGTAGTGATGACAACACACCAACTGATTCTTCAAAGGATTATCATTGGAGTGAAGATGGGGGCTTGAAAGCTTGTGACAAAATTCTCTTCAACGATGGTCAGCAAATTGGCAATGGTGATAATGAATTCGTCTTTAAGGGTAAGCAAATCATCAAGCGTGGCACTTATACGCTCAAGGGGTGGGTCTATGTGGCTGATGGCGCAGAGCTAACCATAGAGCCGGGCACAGTGATTAAGGGTGACAAACAAACGATGGCAGCGCTCATTGTAGAGCGTGGTGGAAAACTCATCGCTCAGGGTTCACAAAGTGCGCCCATCGTTTTTACTTCAGAAGCAGCCAAGGGACAACGTAAGCCTGGTGATTGGGGTGGACTTATCATCTGTGGTAAGGCTCCTCATAATGCAGGCGAAGCCCAAATAGAAGGTGGCCCTCGCACGAAGCATGGCGGCAATGATCCTCACGATAACTCTGGCATATTGAGCTACGTGCGTGTAGAGTTTGCAGGCTATCCCTTTGAAAAGGATAAGGAGATTAATGGTATAACGTTTGGTTCTGTGGGCGACGGCACAAAGGTAGATCATTTGCAAGTGTCTTACTCTAATGACGATTCGTATGAATGGTTTGGTGGTACGGTGAATTGCAAGAACTTGATTGCCTTCCGTGGTTGGGACGACGACTTCGATACGGATAATGGCTTCTCAGGACAGGTGCAGTATGGACTCTCTGTACGCGATGCTCGCATAGCTGACGTAAGCCAGAGCAATGGTTTCGAAAGTGATAATGATGCCAGTGGTTCAACGGCTCAACCCTACACTTCGGCCACGTTTAGCAATATGACTTTCGTTGGCCCGAAGGCGGTTGATGAGGCTTTTGAAAATAGTAATTCATTTATCAATGCTGGTTCGGTGTTCCCCAATAATGGTTCAGCATTAGGCCTCTTTCAGTCAGCTATGCAGATACGTCGTGGCTCACGCTTGAACTGCATCAACGCTGTGGCTATGGGTTGGCCTATTGGCTTGATTTTAGATGGTGAAAAGGGTGATACGCAGCAGCAAGCTACCAATGGTACGATTAAGTTGCAGAACGTGTGGTTTGGCAATATGACGTGTACAGGCTCTGATGCCAATAAGTTGTATAAGGACAATTTCGTCACGGGTTACGATAGTAACAAGAAACCGATTGTTGACGAAACTCGTTCTTCATTCTCATCAACTTGGTTCTTACAGCAAGCGGGCAATCGTGCCGATGCTACGACCGATAGTTGGTTGTTGCAGCCTTTAGCAGGACTACCAGGGGTTAACATTGTGCCTATGACAACTTCTCCTCTTTTGGGCGCCGCCTCTTTTGCTGGCATTACTTCATCGTGGTTTGATAAAGTAAACTTTATCGGTGCTTTTGGTACGGATAATTGGACTGCTGGCTGGGCTAATTTCGACCCTCAAGATACTGATTATTAAACTGAAGTTTCGGATTTAGCAAGGAGGGGCTGAATCATCGTGTAAGGCGAATGCAATCAAGCTTGCTTGAATTGCTGAGCCGCAGCCGATGATGTCAATAAAAGCCCAATGGTGCACATAGCACTAGGGCAAGCGAAGCGACACCCTGGGCTTTCCGCATAGTAGAGTCTTCGCGCCCTGTAAGGTAGGGTGTTCAAAATCCGTAATATTTTCTGCATAGTTCTGATAAAAACTAATATCGTAAATAGTTGATATTTAATAATAAAAAACGCAGGAAATACCTTAAATCGTGTATCGTTTTAATGGGTCACCCCGTTAGGGTGAGATAAGGTAGCCAGGTATGTGAAGGGAATTTATTTCACTTCACATGCCTGGTTTACGTATACCACCACACCCAACGGGTCACCCATAACAGGGTGACCAATCAGGCATGAGAATTCATTGTGCTTTATCGGCACCTTGGCGTAGCATTCAATGGTGGTTCTAATAATTCTGATAAGTTCGTGTTCTATGCAAAGCAACTCTCTGAAATTTGGAAATTAAAATCAAAATTTCCCCTCCCCTAATTGAAAAAGTGTCTTCTCCGTTTAATATTTTAAAATTAATCGTTAATTTTGTCGTATTAGAAAATTTTATTTAAAATTATTCGTAAAATGAACAAATTACAACATTTATTTCTTGGTGCAGCTGCAGTGCTATGCTTGGCATCTTGTTCGCAAGAAGCTTTCTATTATCAGGTTTGTGACATGCAATCTGATGCTTCGCTGCAAAAAACAGCAGAGGGGGTGACTTCAGAGCAAGGTTTTGTAGCACAGAACACAGATTGTAAAATCAGTTACGACTTTTGGAGTAAGGGAGGCAATTTAAATTTTGATGTGCAAAATACATCCGACCGCAATATCTATTTTTATTTGCCCGAATGTTTTACGGTTATTAATGGTCGTGCACAAGATTATTATGTAAATGTGGAGTATAGTTCTACTGTCAGCCGTAGTGTGTCGAATGGTGTTTCTGTGGGCGTTAGCAAAAAATACTCAATATTGGGAGGCGTTCCTTCTTTAGTAACATTAGGTAAAGGTGCCTCTTCTTTAGCTTCATCGGCACAGACTGTGTATGAGCATGCTCCAGTGTATGTGTGCATACCCGCACATTCATCTAAACAGATTAGTTGCCCCGTGAGCATGTGTAGTAGTATCCTCTTAGATTGTGACTACGAAATGTTCCCTAAAAAGGAATCGAGTCCTATAACTTTTACAAAAGAATCGTCGCCTTTGGTCGTTGAAAATCGTATAGCTTATGGTTATACTCCTGATGGTAAAAATTTGGTGCGCTTGAATCATAAATTTTGGCTTTCTAAACTTGTGAATTATAAGGACTGCGATGACATCTACAATAAGGTCAAACTTGTTGATTGCTTCGCTAAGTCTACTGATTGGAATGTACCATCACAAGTGACAAAGAAGTATTGGAAAATTGGTTCTTCTAGTTCGTTCTATAATACGTATAGCAAGAGTAACATTCACTTGTATCGTGTAGGAACAAAAGAGGAACAAGAAAACGCAAATAAAAACAAGAAAAATGATGAGTTATACAACTATAATAGTGATATGGATGCGCAATAAATAACTAAGTAGGGTGTTCAAAATCCATGGTTCTTTCTGCACGATCTTATCGAATTTTTTGACGTCGATAAGGGGCATGATAAATGGGTCACCCCATTAGGGGTAAGGCTGGCGCGTGAAAAATCTTGAGCCTTACACGATGATTCAGCCTGCCCTTGCTAAATCCAAAACTTGAGTTATTAAACTGAATTTATAAGCATCTTCCCCTAACTTTCTTCTCCCCGTATTGGGGAGAAAAAGTTAGGGGAAGATGTTTTTTCTTATCTTGTCTACATTTATTGCAAACTGCAATTTGTCTGTTCCCATTTATAATGGCGCCTTCATGATTTTACCTACTGTAAAGCCGCACTTCTGTGCGGCTTCTTTTAGCTCGTTGCTAAAGTAGTAAGCGATGCTGCCAACAAAGGAAACGGGGAGGTCGGGACGTTGATAAGTCGCTACGTTGCGACGGAAGAAACGTTCAAACTCTTCTATTAAAAGGGTATGTATAGCAGAGTGGCTACGGTGGGCAGCAAGAAAACGCGTAAATTGGGCTAAGAAACGATTGCCAAAGGGTTGCTTATATACGTGTTGAATGATATCGTCGCCTGATAGGTGGTAGGCTTCGTTGAAGGCTTGACAGAGTTCGGTGGGGAGCTGGCATTTAAGTACGTCGCCCACTAAACGGCGTCCTAATACGGCACCACTGCCTTCGTCGCCCAAGATGTAACCTAAGGGCGAAACGTTCTCAACAATCTGTCCACCGAGGTAAAGGCCACTGTTGCTGCCTGTACCTAAGATGCAGGCAATGCCGTCGGCGTTGTAACCAAATAGAGCACGGGCTGCTCCTATTAAGTCAGAGCCTACGCAGATGTGTGTTGCAGCAGGAAAAGACTTGCGCAACACTGTCTCAAGTAAAGTGCAACCTTCGCCTCGGCAGCCAGCTCCGTAATATTCCACTTCGGTGGGCTGTACAAATCCTTCTGCCGTTAAGAGTTCGTTTGTAAGAATAAGTGTTATTTCGTTTTCGCTCAGCATGAACGGATTGATGCCTTGCGTTGTGATGCGTAATGGTTCGCATTCATCACGCAGTAAAAGCCAGTCGGTCTTGGTGCTGCCGCCGTCGGCTATAAGTTTAATCATGGGAAATGTGTTTTACTGATTGCTTTCAAAGGCATCAAGTGCCTTGTTCATTTCATCGTAACCTACTTGAGTGATTTGTTCGGCATGATTGAAGTCAAATACGCCAAAGCGATTCATGGGAATGTTTACGGCTACGTCTGGTGGGGTGATCTTTTGGGTCAGCACCGTGTTGCGTTGAATTTGTAAGTCTATAGCTGAAGTAATAAGCGTCATGTAATTGCTGGCCACACTGTCAGGGGTGAACGTGTCCATGAGGCGATGTAAGGAGAGCCAACGCGATTCGCCCTTTTGACGCAAACGGGCAGCTTCGCGTCGTTCTTCAATTTCCTCACTGGCGGGTGCGCTGACGTTGACAGATACCAAAATGTCACCCTCAGTACGTACTACGCGGTTGAGGGGTAGGGGATTGACAATGCCTCCGTCTATCAATATGTGGTGTGCCACTTTGATGGGCTTTAATATCGAGGGCATAGAGATAGACGAACGTATGGCGCGATAAATGCTCCCTTTGGAGAATACGACTTCTCGCTGCGTCACTAAATCGGCAGCAATGGCTCGAAAGGGAATGGGGAGTGACTCGATGGGGGTGTCGGGCACCATCTCTTTGAGTGTGCGTATCACTTTATCGCCCTTGAGTAGTGAGTTGGTGCTGAGGGTGAAGTCGAGTAAACTGACAACGTCACGCCGTGTGAGCGAAAATAGCCACTCTTTCACCTCGGCTAATTGGCCTAAGCAATACATTCCGCCGATGAGTGAACCCATGGAGGCGCCTGCCACTGCTGTGATGTGGTAACCTCGTTCTTCTAATGCTTCAATAGCACCAATGTGTGCGTAACCACGTGCACCACCACTGGACAATACAAGGGCCACATTGGGCTTACCCTCTTTTTTATTCGTTGTCATTTGTTCAATATTCGTTGGTATATAAAAAAGACTCCGTAAGGCGTCTTGTTTGCCCTACGGAGTCTTCTTCTGATATTTTATGCTTTAGCGAATTAATTAGAATTCGTAGCGGCGGTCAGTTATCTTGGCCTTGTGCATCATCAAGTAGCTGAACGTTGATGAGTAAGCGCGTTGACCATTGATTTGTGCTACCTGCGCCATTTCGGTTTGTGCATTATACTTGTCAGCAGACTTGCTCTGACCTGTAACCTTTAAGATGTAAACGGCACCAGCACCTTGAATTAAACCAGAAGTTTGGTTAACACCTGTCTTAGCGATTGCACCCGCCAATTTAGGTTCGGGAACGCTCACGCCATTCATGGTTGGGTAACTAGCCATAGTTTGATTTTGCATGGTAGCCATTACCGCACCCTTGAGCTTCTGCATATCAGTAGTTGACTTTACAGCCTTGGCCATAGCCATAGCCTTCTCAGCCTTCTTCTGTTGCTTAACAACGATGGTGAGGAAGTCCTTTACTTGCTTGTTGTTCCAAGGCAAGTAACCTTCTTTGTTAACGCTTGTGACGCAAGCGACGATGAGGTGGTCACCATTACGGCCACATTCGTAGAGTTTAGAAACGTCTCCTTCCTTTGCATCGTCAAAGATCCAACGTACGCAGTCCTTAGCACCGCTACCGCCAATGCGTGTAGCAATGAGGTTCTGCATGGGGCTATAGCCAGGAAGGTCGGTTACCATGTAACCATTCTTGGCTGCGTTCTTCTCGATTGAAGCTACGTCCTTGTTCTGACCCAAGAAGCGGTTGAAGCGGCTGAGTTCGTCCTCGTAAGTCTTCTTAGAGAAGTTGAGCGGACACTTAACTACGGCTACGTTGTACTTTGTAACCATCTTCTTGCGGTCGAGCACCTGTACAACGGCAGCACCTTGGTCGTTAGAGATAATGGCTGCGCTGTGAGCACCAATCTTGTAGAGCTGGCTCAAATAAGATGCGCTCTCTTCAGCCATACCGAAGCTTTCGTATTGAGCAGAAGTCAACCAAATAGAGTCTGAAGACTGACCATACTTCTTAGCTAACTCGGCGAATGAAGCGCCGTTGTTCAAAGCGTTTAAGATAGAGTCAGCTTGTGCTTTGCGCTGAGCGGGGTCAGCATTGGTTGCTGCGATTTGACGATAAAGGATTGAGTCAGGAGCTTCCTCCTTAGCAATAAGCTTGAGGGTGTTGATTGTATTGTCCTGCGCATTGTAGTAAGTGGCTTTAACGCTGCCTACGCTCATAGAGTCGAGCGCTGAGGCTACGTCGGTCATGCGTTGGAAAGCATTCTTGCTCAGAGCTAAGTTGCTGTACTGAACAGAAGAGTTAGAAGCACGAACGATGTTGGCGATGTCGCCACCTTGCTGCAATTGTTGTTGAATGCCTTCTACACGCTTTGTGAGTTCAGCACGGTCGGCTGCACTGGCTACTACGTTGACATCGATGAGCTTGATGTCGCGTGTAGGAGCGGGAGAGTAGAAGTTCTCCTTAAAGTCGTCGTAAGCAGCCTTGAGGTCGTCGTCAGTCACCTTGATGTCCTTATCGCTAATAGCGCTATAGGGAAGGGCGGCAATCTCAACGTTCTTCTGAATGTTGCGCTCGTCAAAGTTCTCTTTAGCAGCGATGGGGTTAGAAACGAATCCCATGGCGAAGAGCATGTTATACTTGTTAGAGAGCAACTCGTCGCGCAATTGCTTTTCGGTGAAGTCCCACATCTTTTTGATGTTTTGCAACTGTTCGATTGCGTCACCGTTGTTAGCTTGCTGTGCTTGTTGAATGGTCTTGTTGTAGTTCTTCAAGAACTCTTGTACTTGTGTGAAGTCAAAGCGACCTTGCTGGTTGCGGAAGATGCTTGCCATTACGGCCAAACTTTGTGCGTTACCTTCGCGGAGGGCTTCTTGCACTTCACCGTCAGTTACAGTAAGGCCGAGTTTGTCGCACTCGCTTTCGATAACTGACTTTTGAACGAACTGTTGCCAAACCTGTTCGCGGATTTGCTCCATTTGTTCGTCACTAAGGTTGGCATCTTGACCCTGCATTTGCATTTGCAGTTTGGTCATGTCGCTCTGTTCTTCGACCATCTGTTGGAAGTCTTGAATGGAGAGCTTATTGCCACATACGATGCCGACATTGTTCTTATCCATGCCGTCTAAGATACCAAAGGCACGAACGAACTCTTCAGCAATGAAAGCAAAGAGGGCTAAACCCAACACACCAACGAGCAGTGCGCCTTTGCTTCGAATTGTTTGTAATGCTGCCATTTAATTTATTATTTATTGTTTTTATTATTATTTTTTCAGTGTACTTTGTGACGCGCAAAGTTAGATAAAAAAAAGCACTTACGCGGAGTAAGTGCTTTATTTTTTGGCAAATCCTTATAAATGAGAAACAAAGGAGTCGCTTGTTACGTTTAATTTATTGTAAGTCAATCTTTTTCGGACGACTGGTGGGGGCACTGCGTTGGGGGGTAGGCGTTGTGTCGTTGGGTTGTGCAGTGTTAGTTGGCTGCGCTGTGCCACCTCCTGTTGTGAAACCTTCGTTCATAGGCATAAAGCCACGTGATTGCTTTACGTGATACTGTGTGGGGTGTCCATTACGTATGGTGGCGCGAAACCAGTTGCCTTCTATTTCTTGTTGAGGTTGTTTGAGGAAGGTGTGTACGTTAGACGAGAGTTCGCCCGTTTGCATGTTCCAATATAACTCTTCCGTGCGCAAGCGGCTCTGAGCCGATTTGTCGTCAAGCATTACGTGTCCTCTCAACTTCCAGAAGTTTTGATTGTAAAGCCAAGCGCTATCAGCGCAGAAACGCATGTCAACTTTAAACTTATCGTCGTATCGTTCTAAGAAAAGTCCCTTCGGAAATTCCCAACGGGGTGGGGTGGTGCGGTCATAAACGCGCCATTCTTCAGCTATAATCTTGTAACGTACCACGCCAGAGTCGGTAATGAGTTTTGACACGCCCCTTGTGGTCATAACGGGCAGTGAATCGCGATTTATAACGCGAGCCCCCATTGGTGGTGCTTCATTGCTGCAAGCCGCTGCCAAGCAAATGCTTAGAAGCAGCAACAAGGGGCCCAATAGACGTTTGATATGTAGATTGTGTTGTATCAAAACTCAAATTTTATATTTACATATTTCCTCATTCGCGCATTTCCTCATTCGCGCATTTCCTACGCATTCGTATGTTAGCTTATTGGCACATTTCCTACTCAGCCTTCCACTTCATGAACCAACGTTCGTTGAAGTTGATACCGATGCTAAAGCGAATGTAGTTTTCAGTAATCTGTCCAGCTATTTTGGGCTTCACGTGTTCGTACTGTACACCTAAGTTAATGAATGTGCGATTGTTGTAAAGATTGACGATCGGCAGTGCAACACCAATGCTAGCCAAGAAATCGTGTGGACCTTCGCTGCCATTGATTTTGGTGTAAGAAGTGCCGTATGCTACACCTGCGCGGTAACGTACATGTTCGCGCCAGCGTAGTCCGCTCTCGTTAGGAATGTATTCAGCGCCAAGGCTGACCTTGTGAGCGTTGTTGAAAAATCCCTTTTGCGCAACGTATGATAAGGTGCGGTCGCTATTGGTGATAACTGTTGGGTACTTCACGTTGCTCCACTTCTGCCAAGTGTAGTCAACACCCACGCGTAGGGCATCATTAAGTGTCCATGTCAAACCTACGCCCAAGGTGTGGGGCAGCTGAAAAGCATTCTTACAGGTGTAAGTAGTATCACTCACCACTGATGAAGAGGTGCTACGTCGCACGTTATAAGAGGCATTACGATTGATGTCGTGACCTAAGCCGTAAGTAACACCTAATGTTAGCTTATTTTTCTTATTAATAGGAATATCGGCTTGCAAACCAAAGTCTACTTTATAGGAGCGAATGTCGGCACTATAGGTTTGTGTGCTAGTAGGAACGTCAGACGAACTAGCGGTAGTACCTGAAATGTTCATAACCGACTTGTGTTCAATGTCACCCCAAAGGTAACCCGCATTTACACCCAGCGAAAGTGCTTTTACGGGAGCCCAAGCATAACCTATGTAGGCTGTGTGCAGTCCGCCGTCGCCAGAGAACGTGTTGGTCTGTGTCATTTCGGTCAGTCCATTCTCCATTTGCTTCGACTGCGTATTGATCATCTTGTAACCAATGGTGCTGAAAGGCATAATGCCCAACGACATACCCATACGTGGAGCAATGCGAAAGCCCGCTGTGATGTAGTCAATCGACGTGTTTTTGGCATTCGTTTTTGACCCATTTTGCGAGAAGTTGCCGTTTTGGAGTGATAATCCTAAGTCGAATAAGAAGGTGAGCGAGTCGATAGTTGCGTATGAGGCCGGATTCTTCGTATTCAGTTCTTTGCCGTTGTGCATACCATACGCTGTACCCGCCATGCTCTTATTAAAGGCATTGGCACCATCGCCCAACAAGCCAAAACCGTAGCGTGAGTAAGGCGAATTGCTACCATTTGTTTGGCCAAAGGCGCAAAACGGAAGTACCGCCAAGAGTGCGGTGGCTAAATATTTGTTGCGTGTAGTCATCTATTTTGATACTGTAAAATGCAGTTAAGTCCAATCTCGACTAAGGCATCATTTCTGTCAACCTCAGCTTCTTGTGCAAATCGGTAACCATTGCCACCAGTTACGAAAATGCGTGCTTTGGGGTGTTGTTGCCACATGCGACGAATGTACCCCATGATTTCAAAGTCCATGCCTCGAATGACGCCAGAGCGAATGGCCTCGTGCGTATTGCGTCCAATGGTGGGTACGTTGCCGTCGGCTGCTACGAGTGGAAGTAGAGCCGTTTGCTCGTGCAGTGCGCGTAGTCGCATGCCCAATCCTAATGATATATTGCCACCGAGGTAATGTCCTTCAGCGCTCACGTAATCGTAGGTAATGCATGTGCCTGCATCGATAATGAGTAGTTCGGTGTTAGGACAACAACAAGCTGCCCCCACAGCTGCTGCCAATCGGTCAGCACCTAACGTTTCGGGAGTAAGGTAGTCACACATAAGTGGTGTGTTGGTAGTCCCTGTAACATGTAGTGCTCCTGGCACGAGGTGAAGGATAGCCGCAGCCACGTCGGGGCGTGGCTTGCCCACTGACGAGAAGGCGCAGGCATCTATGTCGTAGTCGGCAGCAATCATTGCAATGTTATCAACGATGTCAGCGTTCAGTCGTTTACGCATCACCATCTCGTTGTTGTGAAACACGGCAGCCTTTGCTGACGAATTGCCAATGTCTACAATTAAATTCATACAATATATCAATATCAAGGGGCAAAGTTAGTGCAAACCGAACGCAAAGCCAAATGAAAAAAGAATTTTTTCATTTGGCTTTGCTGTGGTGCCGCCTAACTTGACGCTCTGACATTAATTGGGGGGCGGGTTACAAACCCGCCCCCCAATTAGGCAGACAAATGTCCCTATGGTATGAAGACGATTGTAGGGGTGTCCTAAAAATCTTGTTTTTAGGACACCCCTACAATAAAAGATTTACCCTTATTTTACATCGCCTACCTTAATAAGGTATTCAGCTATTTGTACAGCGTTGAGTGCTGCGCCTTTACGTATCTGGTCGCTTACCAACCAAAGTGTAATGCCGTTGGGATTAGCCAAGTCTTTGCGAATACGACCTACGTAAACGGGGTCTTTGCCAGCCAAGAACAATGGCATGGGGTATTCTTTCTTTTCGGGGTTGTCCATCAAGACCAAACCTTCACCACCAGCAATGGCTTGCTTTACAGTGTCAATTTCGAGAGGTTGCTCCGTTTCTACCCAAATGGCTTCAGAGTGTGAACGTAAAGAAGGTACACGAACGCAAGTAGCTGAAGTAAGTACGTCAGAGTGCATAATCTTACGCGTCTCATTGTACATCTTCATTTCCTCTTTTGTATAACCATTCTCTTGGAAAACGTCAATTTGAGGAATTACGTTGAAGGCCAACTGATAGGCAAACTTGTTGACCGTTACAGGTTCGTTTGCCAAAACTTGGCGATATTGCTCCACGAGTTCGTCCATAGCAGCTTGGCCAGCACCGCTGGCAGCTTGATAAGATGCCACGTGTACGCGCTTGATGTGGCTCAACTGCTCAATAGCTTGTAGGGCAACTACCATCATGATAGTAGTGCAGTTAGGGTTGGCAATGATGCCACGAGGACGAGTCAATGCATCTTTAGCGTTGCATTCAGGCACAACGAGGGGCACTTCTTCGTCCATGCGGAAGGCTGAAGAGTTGTCAATCATCACTGCACCATACTTTGTAATCGTTTCGGCAAACTCCTTTGAAGTGCCAGCGCCAGCTGATGTAAAGGCTATGTCAACGTCTTTAAAGTCATCGTTGTGTTGAAGCAATTTTACGGTATATTCCTTACCGCGGAAGGTATATTTTGTGCCTGCGCTACGGGTAGAACCGAAGAGCAACAAATTGTCGATGGGGAAATCGCGTTCGGCCAATACGCGCAAAAATTCTTGGCCTACGGCACCACTGGCGCCAACGATAGCTACATTCATTTGTTTGTCTTTTATCTGTTTTTTTACACATTAAGTATCTTTTGTTATTCATTTTATTGCATAACTATACTTAAATGTGTCATTTTGTTTTTATCGTTATTTATTTAATTACAGAACGTAAGCATGTTCTTTGGCTGCAAAATTACACAAAAATCTGTGAAACAGGGCGCGTTTAGGCGATTTGTATGCAGTATTTTATGCTAAATGGCAGTTTTTTTGCAATTTTGCAGCGAACGACAGTTGATGAGCAGACTTGTTAGTTGACGAGTTAACAAGTAGATTGCTTCGCCATGACGATTACAACAAAGTAACATAATATGTAATTTACTTGTCAACTTGTCAACTCGTCAACTTGTTAACTCCAAAAAGAAAAGCAAATGATAACCGACCCTACTTGGATATTTCTCATCGTGTTGTGCATTATCCTTTTTGCACCCATGTTGTTAGAGCGCCTGCGCATTCCCTCAATAGTGGGAATGATATTTGCGGGTGTACTCATTGGCCCCCATGGGTTTGGTGTGTTAGAGCGCGATGGTAGTTTCGAACTCTTTGGTAAGGTAGGACTTTATTATATCATGTTCTTGGCCTCACTTGAGATGAACCTGCAAGATGTGCAGCGTATCAAGGGACGTGCCTTGACATTAGGCTTGTTAAGCTTTGCTATACCAATGCTGATAGGCTATGTGGCCAACAGCTTCTTATTAGGGTATGGTATAGCAGCGTCTGTATTGATAGCTGCGATGTATGCTTCACATACGCTCATAGCCTATCCCATCGTGTTGCGCTATGGCCTCTCGCGCCTCAAGAGTGTAAGTATAGCCGTTGGGGGAACAATCGTGGCCGATACGCTTACTTTATTAGTGTTAGCCGTAGTAGGAGGAATGTTTAAGGAGCATGTGACAGGCTTGTATTGGGTATGGTTGGTTGTAAAAGTAATATTACTTGGTGCTATTATTATATATGTCTTCCCACGTGTCGGTAGGTGGTTCTTTCGAAGGTATAATGAAAGCGTTGTGCAATACGTGTTTGTACTCGGAATGGTGTTCTTAGGAGCTGGACTTATGGAATTGGTGGGAATGGAAGGTATCTTAGGAGCCTTCTTGGTTGGTTTGGTGCTCAATCGTCTGATACCTCCGTCGTCTCCCCTAATGAGCCATATTGAGTTTGTGGGCAATGCCTTATTTATCCCTTATTTCTTAATAGGAGTGGGGATGCTTATTAATTTAGGTGCGCTCATTGAACACGAAGGAGCCATTCTGGCAGCTTGCGTAATGGTAGTCGTAGGATTGGTTAGCAAGTGGTTAGCCTCGTTTACCACACAGAAGGTTTTCCGTATGTCGGCTGATGAGCGCAAACTCATGTTCGGTCTAACTGGTTCTCGTGCAGCCGCCACTTTAGCTGTTGTATTGGTAGGATATAAAATCATTTTGCCTAACGGGACGCACCTCTTGGGGGAAGACGTGCTCAATGGCGCTATGGTGTTGATATTAGTCACTTGCGTGGTGAGTTCATTGATAACCGAAAATACGGCACGTCAAATGGCTGTTCATCAGCGGGTAGCAACCATAGCGAAATCTACCCCTGTGGCTGATGAAAATCCCGACCGCATTATGATGGCCTTAAATTATCCCAATATGGTGGGGCCTTTAGTTGAGCTTTCACTCATGTTGCGCACTCCTCATTCCGTAGCTCCTATCATCGCTCTCAATATCGTGTTGGAGAATGATCCTTCAGCCCGCCAGAGTGGGGAAGAACAGCTCGAACGCGCTGTAAAGTTAGCTGCGGCCACCAATATTCGTATCCAGACTTACCAACGTTGGTCGGTCAATGTCGTGAGTGGTATTTCACACACCATAACGGAGCGCGGAGTGAGTGACCTCGTGTTAGGTCTGCACCAGAAAGCGCGTATCTCCGACTCCTTTTATGGTAAATTAAGTACCGACCTTTTGGCAAAGATTGACCGTCAGATATTCATCTTCCGTTCTATGATACCGCTCAATACTGTAGGGCGTATTCAACTCTTGGTGCCCAATAAGGCAGAGTTTGAACAAGGCTTTGCTCGGTGGATGGACCGTGTAGCATTGCTCATGCGTCAGATGGCTTGTGGTATAAGCGTTTATTCTTCTCCAGTCACGCTTACTGCCATGCAACGCTACTTTGACGAGAAACACAATGGTCTCCCCGTACTTTATTGCGATTTTAAATCGTGGAACGACCTCGTTTCTTTGGCTCACAATTCACGTCAAGACCATTTGATGATATTTGTCTGTGCACGTCGTGGCTCGCTTTCTTACCATAATTATTTGGAGCGTCTACCCGATCAAATAGAGCGTTACTTCTCCTCTCGTAACGTGCTGCTCATCTATCCACAGCAGCCAACGACGAGAAACAGATAAAGCCCTACTAAAAAACTTTTAAACAAGATAAAACTCGGTGAAAATACTCCTAATAAAGAAATTGTACGTATTTTTGCACGCAGTATCTACTATTTTGTAAGTTGCAAAATAATATTTTGTAAGTTACAAAATAAGGTGATAATAGTACACAAACAGAAAAACTACGACATGAAGAAATACTCGATATGGACGTTAATCGTGGCCGTGCTCACCAGCATGGCCTTTACGGCGTGTGACACATCGACCAGTGGCAGCGAGATAGAGGTGTCGCGCGATTGCGTCATTACATCTGCTACACTTGGCAATTTAAAGCGTGAGGTAAAGGCTAAGACAAGTGCGGGCATTGATACTACTTATATATATACGGTAACAGGCGGTGCTTACAGCCTCTATATTGACCAAGTAAACTATCGTATATACAATCCTGAATACCTACCCCAAGGTACGCGCACAGATAAACTCGTGTTTGCCGAGAAGGGTATGGTTAACACTGGTACGCTTTCTATCAAGAGCCTAAGTACAGGCAATGATACAATCTTTACGCCGACCGATAGCACCGACTTTAGTGTGCCGCGTGAGGTAACGGTGCATGCTAACGACGGCGTATCAAAGCGCACTTATACGGTTGATATTCGTGTGTACAAGGAAAATCCCGATTCATTGGCTTGGACGCAAGTGGCTAATAATCCGTTGAGCGACATTGCTTCGTTCGTAGAGAGCAAAGCCTTGAGCGTGGGCGGGGCCTTATACGTCTTTGGTCAACGTGCTGACGGTACAACACAAGTGGTACAAACCGAAACGGCTGATGCTCACTTCGATAGTGCTATCAATATTGCAGGATTGACCCACTTCAACGTTCGTTCGGTGCAATATTTTAAAGGCCAATTCTATGCATTGGCTAACGGCCAACTCATCACTTCTGCTACGGGCTTAAACGATTGGACAGCAGTCAACACTTCACAACGTTTTGATGCGCTTGCAGCCGTTGTAGCAGACAGTATTTATGGCGTAGCTGATGGCAAGATGTACGCTTCAGCTGATGGCCAAACGTGGCGCTTGAGCCAAATCGATACAGAAGGCCATCTCCCCACACAAAATCTGGCTTTCACTACCTTACAATCGCGTACGGACAAGAATGGTTACATGGCCATTATGGTAGGTAGTGATGCTGACGGCATGGCAGTGTGGAAACGCGACTTTGATGCGATGGGCTCATTCAGCTATCCTTGGATGTACATTCCCCAAACAGAGGAGTTGGGCGAATACGCTTGTCCTAAGTTGAGTAATGTCAACTTGTTCGCCTACGACGGTAGCACCATTTTAGCAGGTACAACAACTGAAGGTACAATGGCCCCCTTCTATACGAGTCAAGACAATGGCCGCACATGGAAGGCAAATGAGTTACCACATCCCACGCTCACTGGCGTGAAGGCTTTAGCCGTTACGGTAGATAGCGATCGATATATGTGGGTTATCTGCAGCGGAACAGGTATCGTTTACAAAGGGCGCATTAACCGTTTGGCAACGGGGGAGTAATGTGCAAATGCGTAGGAAATGTGCAAATGTGTGAATGTGCAAATGTGCGAATTGAATGTTTCAGTGTGTAAATGCTGAATAATTTACAGAGGGTCACATTAGCAAATTAGCACATTAGCAAATTGTAAGATTGTGAACAGATTAAGGAATATACATATCACTTCATGCGCCTCCTTGTTCAATAGAATGAGGGGCGTGAAGTTGTATCTGTGTCTCCTACTTCTGTTCGCAGTTCTTCGTGTGCAAGCCCAGCAGCAAGATGACAACTTCTATCGCTTAGAGTTAGGCGCTGGCTTAGGGGCAAGTCTCAATAAGACGGATGTTGACAGCAAAATGAGTTTCGCTGGTGTACTGATTGCACGTTTCCCGCTCAATCCGCGTATGGCCGTTAAGACGCAGTTCACCTATAACCAGATGAAGGGCAGTACACAAGGTATGAAACCCTTCTTGCCTGCCAACCCCAATGCTACGGGAACAGAAAGGCTGAGCTATGAAGTGAATAAGGGCATCTATGACGTGTCAGCACTTTATGAACTTCACTTTTTGCCCTATGGCTACCTACGCGACTATCGCGGCTACTGCCGCCTTGTGCCTTACGTACAAATGGGCTTCGGCCTTACCTATGGCGCAGCTGGCAAAGCTTTTACGGCAAACATTCCCATGGGATTGGGCGTAAAATACAAAGTGGCCCCCCGACTCAATTTAGGCCTGGACTATTTGGTACACTTTAGCCTAAGTGACAAGCTCGACGGCTTATCCGCCCCCTTAGGCATTAAGTCAGAGTTGTTTCGTAATAAAGACGTGTATTCGGCTCTCACCCTCACGCTCACTTACGACCTCAATCCCCGATGCCCCACTTGTAACAAAGACTAATCATTATTATACATAGAGAAATGCAACTCGACACTTCAAGAATTCCTGCCCACATTGCCATTATCATGGACGGCAACGGACGTTGGGCCAAAGCACGCGGCATGAACCGCAGCATGGGCCACCAACAGGGCGTCGTAGCTGTGCGCGAAATTACCACAGCGTGCTCAAACATGGGCGTGAAGTTCTTGACGCTCTATACCTTCTCCACCGAGAATTGGAATCGTCCTGCCGACGAGGTAGCCGCGCTTATGTCGCTTATCCTTACCTCGTTAGAGGAGGAACTGTTTATGAATAACAATGTGCGCCTTCGTATCATTGGCGATTTGAACCGCGTGCCCGAAGTAGTGCGCGAGTCTATTCTCGGACTTCAAGAACGCACTTCAGTCAATACGGGCATGACTATGGTCATCGCCTTGAGCTACAGTTCGCGTTGGGAGATAACGAATACGGTTCGCCAATTGGCCGACGAGGTGAAGCAAGGCAAACTCCAACCAGAGGACATCACCGAGCAGACAATCAGCAGCCATTTGACCACCAACTTTATGCCCGACCCCGATTTGCTTATCCGTACAGGAGGCGAGGTACGCTTGAGTAATTACTTGTTGTGGCAATGTGCTTACACAGAGTTCTATTTCTGCGACACTTTCTGGCCCGACTTTCACGAGGCCGACCTTTGCAAGGCCATTGAATGGTTCCAAAATCGTGAACGCCGATATGGCAAGACAAGTGAACAGGTAAAAAATTAATGTGCGAATATGGTTAGTGTGTAAGGGTTGAGGCTTATAAGTTATGTTTCTTCTTAACCCCTAACCCCAACGTAACCCCCTAACCCCAACATAATCCCAATAACCCCCTAACCCCAATAAATGAAATATACCTCACGCATACTGCTCACGCTGGCTGCAGCCCTGTTATCAACAGGAGCTATACAAGCACAGACCGATGCAGCAGACAATAATGCCAATATGCCCGTCATCACTTATACGGCTAATCACCCCCGCTATACGTTGGGCGGCATCACCGTTGATGAGATGAAGGGCTATGACGCAGACTATTTGCTCAATATATCGGGCTTGGTAGTGGGTCGAAGCTACGAAATTCCAGGACCCGACATTAGTGAAGCCGTGCGCCGCTATTGGAATCAAAAGATTTTCTCTAACGTTGAGATTGTAGCCGATAGCATTGTCGACGGCAAGGCTTATCTACACGTTAAACTTACGGCTCAACCGCGTATCTCAAGCATTCGCTATACGGGTGTGAAAAAGTCAGAGCGCGAAGACTGCGAAAAGATTATCGGCTTCCAGCCCGGCAACCAAATCACCACCGATATGGTCAACCGCGCTGAACACTATATCAAGAAGCACTTCGAAGAGAAGGGCTTCAAGAATTGTGAAGTAAATATCGTACAGCGTGAGGACGTTACGGGCGACAACCGCGTGTTGGTAGATATCAACATCAACAAGAACGAAAAGATAAAGGTAAGCAAAATCTTTATTACAGGTGCTGACCCCAAACATGTGGCAAAGCTAAAGAAAGCGATGAAAAAGACGCACGAGAAGAGCCTTATCAATCTGTTCCGTTCCAAGAAGTTCTTGCCCGAGAAGTATAAGGAGGATAAAGACCTCCTCGTCGAAAAACTCAACTCATGGGGTTATCGTGATGCCTTGATTACGGCCGATAGCGTACAGATGGTTGACGACAAACACGTAAACGTCTATATGAACGTCTACGAAGGCACGAAGTACTACATTCGTAATATATCATGGGTGGGCAACACCGTTTATAATTCTGACCTTCTACAGCGCATCTTGCAGATGAAGGACGGCGACGTGTACGACCAAACGCTTATGAATAAGCGTTTGAACACAGACGACGATGCTGTGGGCAATCTCTATTACAACAATGGTTACGTCTTCTACCGCCTCGACCCCGTCGAGATAAACGTTGTAGGCGACTCTATCGACCTTGAGATGCGCATTCGCGAAGGTCAACAAGCTACCTTCAACCAAGTACGCATTTCGGGCAACGACCGCGTCTATGAGAACGTTATCCGTCGTGAGTTGCGCACCAAGCCAGGCGACCTCTTCTCAATGGATAACATCAAGCGCTCTATTCAAGACCTCGCGCAGATGAACCAGTTCGACCCCGAAGCACTACAGTCTCAGTTCGGCCAGAGTGGTATCAAACCCGACCCTGTTAGCGGTACGGTTGACCTCACCTATCCACTCACTTCAAAGGGTGGCGACCAAATCGAACTCTCTGCCGGTTGGGGACAAACGGGTATCGTAGGACGTGTAGGACTGAAGTTTACCAATTTCTCTGTACAGAACCTCTTCAAGAAAGGTTACAAACGTGCAGGCTTCATTCCACAAGGCGACGGCCAAACGCTCTCACTTCAAGTACAGACCAATGGTACATATTATCAGAACTATGGTCTCTCATTCCTCGAACCGTGGTTAGGCGGCAAGCGCCCCAACCAACTCTCGTTCTCTATCTCGTATAGTAAGCAGAGCGATGTAAACTCTAACTACATCAATCAGAACTATTATAATAACTATTATAATTACGCTTATGGCTACGGTTCAAGCTCTAACTACTATACCGATGCTTACGACCCCGATAAGTACGTCAAGATGGTCAACCTCAGCCTCGGCTTTGGTAAGCGCCTTCGCTGGCCTGATGACTACTTTACGTTCATGGCCGAACTCAACTATACACGCTATATGTTGAGGTCGTGGAACTACTTCTTGATTACCGACGGTAATTGTAACAATATCAACCTCTCGCTCTCATTGCAGCGCAACTCTACCGACCACCCCTTCTATCCACGTAAGGGTTCAGATTTCCTCTTCCAAGTAAGTTTCACACCGCCTTACTCATTGTGGGACGGTCGTAACTACGAGAAGTTAGCCAACAATTATCAGAGTGCTAACTACCAGAAGGAGATGCAAGAGAAGTATCGTTGGATTGAGTACCACAAGTGGAAGCTGAAGTTCCGCAACTTCACCGCCCTCTCAAGTGCCGTTAAGGCACCTGTGTTGATGACGCGTGTAGAATTTGGTATTCTTGGCGCTTACAATCAGCATAAGAAGTCACCCTTCGAAACGTACTACGTCGGTGGTGACGGTATGTCGGGCTATTCAAGTGGCTACGCTACCGAGACCATTGCCTTACGTGGTTACGAGAATGGTTCACTCTCAGGTAACAACTCCTACTATGGCGATGCCTATGCTTATAGCCGTATGACCTTAGAGTTGCGTTACCCCTTGATGCTCGAGACGTCAACGTCTATCTATGCTCTTGCCTTCCTTGAGGGCGGTAACGCATGGCAAGACGTCAAGAAGTTCAATCCTTTGAACATGAAGCGTTCAGCCGGTGTCGGTGTACGTATCCTCTTGCCCATGGTTGGTTTGATGGGTATTGACTGGGCCTACGGTTTCCAAAAGACCATCAGTGGTTACACAGGCAAGCGCGCCGGTGGTTCGCAGTTCCACTTCATCATTGGTCAAGAATTCTAACATTGTTCTGAATTATAAACTACAATTTGTCTGCCTAACGAGAATGAACATTAACGAAAAAAATAATGTTCATTCTCGTTAGGCAGACAATTTGTGGGGCTATGTTGATTCGTGTGGGTAAACTGCAATTTATCGGCCTAATTGGGGGGCGGATCCTAACCTGGGGGCGACGCGTCCCCGCGTCGGTATTACCATGTTGGGGCTCGAGGCCCCAACATGGTAATGCTTTAAATAGAAGAGCATTTGCTTGTCAAGGCATCGAGCCTTGACAAGCAAATACCGACGCGGGGACGCGTCGCCCCCAGGTTAGGACGCGTTCCCCCAAGTGGCCGATAAATTGCAGTTTGCCCACACGAATCAACATAGACTCCAATTTGCAGTTTATAAAACCGAGCCTACCCACACGATGCGTTATGGAGCCTTATACATCTATACAATATTTGTTTTCCTTTATTTTATGGCGCAAATGTGTGTGAGAGCCGATAGTAGGGATATTGCACCTATTGGTAGGCTATTTAAATCTTTTGATCTCGGCTATGTTATTTTTTATTATAAAACCAACGTTTGGGTGTAACAAATATAATCTTTATATTTGCCCTATAATACAATAAAATCATAGTAATAGATTATGAAAAAGATTATTTTCACACTGATTATGCTCTGCACTACTATCGGAGCACAGGCACAAAAGTTCGCACTTGTCGACATGGAATATATCCTCAGCAACATTCCTGCTTACGAACGTGCCAATGAACAGTTAAACCAAACCTCTAAGTCATGGCAAGCTGAGGTTGAAGCACTCAACACGAAGGCTCAGACTTTGTATAAGAACTATCAAAATGAAAGCGTCTTCCTAAGCGATGCACAAAAGAAAGAACGCGAGAAGGCTATCGTTGATAAAGAAAAAGAGGCTGCCGACCTCAAGAAGAAGTACTTTGGCCCCGAAGGTGAACTCTATAAGAAGCGTCAAAGCCTTATTGAACCCATTCAAGACGAGATTTATAATGCCGTGAAAGGTATAGCCACCGCTCGTGGCTTCCAACTTATTCTCGATCGCGCTTCAGATACAGGTATCATCTTCGCCTCACCCAGTATCGATATCAGCAACGAAGTCTTAGCCAAGTTAGGCTATGCACAATAATGAAGTAGACAAATCGTAGTAAACATCGCAGTAACTGGGGGCAGATCTCTTGTCTGCGAAATTGAGAAAAGAGCTTAATTTCTGATTTCTCAATTCGTAGGCCAGAGACCTGCCCCTCAGTTAATCTTGTCTCATGTCTTTATATATATGTTAGCCACCCCTTTCTCTTCCCCCCTATATCTCTTAGCCAAACCAGCTGGCTCACGTTGCAACTTAGCTTGTAAGTATTGTTACTATCTCGAAAAGTCAAAACTCTATGCCGACTCGCCAAACGAAGTAATGAGCGACGAACTGCTCGAGAAGTTTATTCACGACTATATCGAAGCGCAAACCATGCCACAAGTGCTCTTCACTTGGCATGGAGGCGAAACGCTCATGCGTCCCCTTGCTTTCTATAAAAAAGTAGTGGAGTTGCAACGCAAATATGCTGCAGGTCGCACCATAGACAACTGCATTCAGACCAATGGCACCTTACTCACCGACGAGTGGTGTGAGTTCTTTCGTAGCGAAGGGTGGCTCGTAGGGGTAAGCATTGACGGCCCACAAGAGTTTCATGACGAATATCGTCGTAATCGTGGCGGACGTCCCTCGTTCAATCAAGTAATGCGAGGCATTCGTTTGCTCAACAAGCATGGGGTAGAGTGGAATGCCTTAGCCGTAGTCAACGACTTTAATGCCGACTATCCACTCGACTTTTATCACTTCTTCAAAGAAATCGGCTGCCATTACATACAGTTCACCCCTATCGTCGAACGCATACAACAGCATGCCGACGGCCGCACCCTTGCCGCCGTCGATGAGGCTGGCGAAGGTGGAATCATGGAGTTTAGTGTAACCCCTCAGCAGTGGGGCAACTTCCTTTGCACTATATTCGATGAATGGGTGCGCAATGATGTCGGCAACTATTATATTCAGCTCTTCGACTCCACCCTTGCCAATTGGGTTGGTCAGCAGCCGGGTATTTGCACTTTGGCCAAAACGTGTGGTCATGCGGGAGCAATAGAGTGGAATGGTGATGTTTATTCGTGTGACCACTTCGTCTTCCCGCAGTATAAGTTGGGCAATATCAAGACGGATTCTCTCATCGACATGATGTATTCTCCTCGCCAGCAAACATTTGGGCAAGCCAAACAAAAGTCTTTGCCCCGTCAGTGTCGCGAATGTGAGTATCTCTTTGCTTGCAATGGAGAATGTCCTAAAAATCGTTTCGCCCATACCGCTGATGGTGAACCTGGTCTCAACTACCTCTGTCAAGGCTATCACCAATTCTTCCAACACGTAGCTCCCTATATGGATTGGATGAAGCACGAACTCCTTAATCAGCGTCCCCCCGCAGCCATCGTTGAGGCTCTGCAAGCTAATCCACATTTGTTTGATTAATGCTATAAGTAGGTGTTCAAAATTATTTTAATAATCTTGAACACCTACTTATTATATAAGCAATATTCCTTTTTCTGATCTCCTCTACAATACTCAAATACCGGTATTTTCTTCCAAAAACTCTTACATATTTTTACCACCGACGTTTTTCCTTTCATGTTTCATTTTTATGTTTCAACTAATTGAAAATCAAATGTTTCAAGAGATGAAACATAGCGTTTCGATGTTTCATTTTTGGTTTCAAAGTTTCATTTTTTATTTACCACACCCCTTTCCAAAAACACACTCGGAGAAAAATCAAAACCCAATGGGAGCGATTTAAAAACTCAGTGGGAGAGAAATCAAACCCCAATGGGAGAAACACCACTGAAACATTGAAATCAAGAATGAAACATTGAACACCAATGTTTCATCTCTTGAAACTATTGATTATCAATGCGTTGTGTTGTAAAAATGAAACATGAAACAAAAAAACGTCTCAGGGTAAATATTACGTACGCGCGCGTAAGGAGCGCAATTTACCCCGTGTAACGTATCCTCTCCAGTGTGCGATGCGTCCCCGCGTCGGCATTGCCAACTTGGGGCCCGATGTCCCAAGTTGGCAATACTTGATGTATTGATATTCATGTATTTGCTAGTCAATCTGAGCTTTTAATGGTTTTGTACTATCAATGTTGAAATCTTGAGCTATAATGCTTAAATACAGGCTGTTACGTCTTGGATGTATGTGGAGCTAAGCAGAATGTAGATAGTACTAAATTTCTATCAATTTGATCATTTATAGCACCTCATGGACTTAGTACGAATTTGTATCATGTTAATATACAGAGGCTTGACGAAAGATAATCAAAGTAGCAGTAAAAGTCAGATGATTTAAGGGAGTAGGATTTCTCTATTTGCAGCGTGAGGGGGATAGGTACTGTCGCTTTCTTGTTAACTAACATTGAAAATGATTAAAAAATGGGGGAGGATTGCATAACCATGCATTATTCACTATCTTTACACGCTCAAAGGCCATGCTTTGTAGCTTGTGTTGCTTTGAACATAAAAGCTACCTTAACTAATCATTTACTCAAACAACCTTTTAAAAGTATGAACATCAAAAAGTACCTCCTATCATTTGTGCTATTTTTGCTTGCGGCTATTGGCTGTTTGGCAAAAAACTCTGTAAGCCCCATGACAGTTGGCAATGTGTTTGTTAAACTTAATGATTCTCAAGCGTTTGCCCCTGTAAAATTTATGAATTGGGGCGATACTGAAGTGAAGAGTATCGTGTATACTCTCTGCAACATGGATACGCATGAGTGCACGGATCCTGTTACGTTGAACTTTGATACGCCACTTGCTGTAAATGAAGTACGTAAAATCAATATTCCTATTCCAGTGGGCACCTCGCTTGGAAAAGTAGATTTAATGCTTCATGTGAAAGAAGTAAATGGTGATTACAACGAATATTCTTCGCCAATTACTTATATCACTCGTTGCACGGTAAACAAAGTGCCGCACAAACGTGTGTTGATTGAAGATTACACCGCCTTGTGGTGCCAATGGTGTCCTGTGGGTATGGTGGCAACCGAAGCTCTTGTCCGTGAACATCCAGATGATGTGGTAGCCATAAGCATTCACAAAGGTGATGAGTTGGCAACAACCACAGCCTATCAAAATGGTATGCTTTCTGATTATGCAGTCAATTTGCCTGCCGTATGGTGTGCACGTAAAGATAAGATTGCTGGCTATGATGGTTCAGGTATGTATGAGAGCGAGAAAAACAACTTGACGTTTATGAACATAGACGTGAAAGCCACTTGGGACGAAAAGGAAAACAACATCAGTGTGACCACTGAAGTAGAGCCTTGTGCCAATCCCGTAGAAGGGGATACCTATGCCGTAGGCTATGTGTTGACCGCAAGCGGATTGAAGGACGATAATTGGTTGCAAGAAGCTAATTATAGCGACTACATGAGCGATACTTATAAAGATGCACCGCCCGAAATGGATTTCTTTCGTGACCCTGCAAACTATGTGTTCTACAATTATTATGTGAAAGGGGTAACCTTTAACCACGTAGCCATTGTGAGTCAAGGCATACGCAATGGGGTGGCAAACTCCCTTCCCAGTGTGTTGAAAGCCGATGAAGTGCAAACCCATACTACCACATTCGATAATATAAGCCAATATAGCTTGATTCAAGACCGCAACAAACTGCAAGTGGTGGCAATTCTTTTCAACACAAAAACCAATGCAGTGGAAAATGCTGCCGTATGCAATATAAGCAAAAATGGTGACGGCAGTGTAACTAGTATTCAGCACTTAAACAAAGTAGCTTCGTCAAAAACTTCTGTGATTTATGATGTGATGGGACGCAAGGTAAATAATATGAAAACACCTGGCGTTTATATTGTAAATGGAAAGAAAATCGTAGTGAAGTAATTCTTTAAATTTGAACCTTACTTACTAAGATGTTGTCTAAACCCCCAAAACACTTAATTAAATCAATGAGAATATATACTTTAATTATCTCGGCATTGGCAGTAGTAACTGCTCAGGCTGGTCCAGTTGACATAAACAAGGCTAAGGCTTTGGCTCAAAAATATGTGTCTTCGCCCATAAGCGTAGAGACAGCTTCCCTTGCAGCAATGGGCAAAGGAAAACAAGCACAGGTGGCAGAACCTGCTTTGCACATGTTTAATAATGAAAGTGGTGAAGGCTTTGTAATTGTATCGGCTGATGACCGTGTGGGAGGTGTGTTAGGATATAGCGACCGTGGTTCACTCGACCCACAAAATATGCCCACACCACTCGCAGCCTTGTTGGCAAGCTATACACGTGCGGTTGAGGCGGTGAGAGTAGACAGTGTGAGTGTGACACCCAACTATGCCAAACCGCCCAAGGCTTATGTAAAACCCTTGGTAAGCACCCTGTGGAGCCAGGAGTATCCCTATAACTATTACACCCCAAGAAGTAGTACTTCAGGACGTCCTACTTACACAGGTTGTGCGATCACTGCTGCTGCACAAGTGCTTGCAGCTCACAAGTGGCCAATGCAACGTCCTGCTGCAGCCAAGAGAGGAGAAGGTGCCTTAGGACTCGACCAATATGATTGGGACAATATGCTTAACGACTATAGTCACGGTGGCTATAATGAAACACAAGCTCAGGCAGTGGGCGCATTGATGTATGATTTAGGATATTTGGCAAGAGCAACCTATGGCGTGAATGGCACAATCTGCGATGAAGGAAAGGTGTGGAATACCTTGCAAAAATATTATGACTGTACTGTGCGTCAGTTAGAAAAAGATATTTTGCCTGGTGGCGAATTTGTGCAAGCCATATATAATGAACTGTCTATGGGTTGCCCCGTGTTTATGACGGGAGGTGACCATGCCTTTGTGTATGATGGTTATGATGAAAATGGCTTGATACACGTAAATTGGGGCTGGGCAGGATTAGACGATGGTTATTTTGACATTAACACAGCCGCTGTGGCAGGTGGTGGCTATGGTAGTGACGGTTGTTACTATGAAAAACAATTGGCACTATTTGTGCATCCCAACAATGGGGTGATTGAGCCGCTAAGTCCTAAGCCAGTGGTGCTCTCTATTAACAATGACCAAGGATTGCAGTTCCAAGCGAGCGAAGGTTGGACAACCTCATCAAGCATTCCAGCACAATTAAAAGGAGTGGGAGCGCGTAACTTGGCACAAGACGAAAATGGATCATATACTGGACAAGTGGGCATTGGACTCTTTGCACAAGATGGTACTTGCTTACACGTGTTTAGCATTATGGCCAAGCAAACATGGACTACCTATTACACCTCCTATAACTACGACTATGGTTTTATGGCAGTTGACTTGAGCGAAATAGAGGGTCCTGCCAACGGAACTTATTATTTGCGTCCGTTGGGGCGTCGTTTGCTCAATGCAGATAAAGACGAGTGGGGAAATTGGACCTACATGATTAACGGAAACAGTGTGCCCATGATTGTGAAAGACGGAAAGGTAACTCTTGTACAGGCAGATAACAAACCTCATCTTTCGGTGGTGGGTATGCCCGAGGTGTTTGCCCCTGCTTATGAGTATAGCAGTCAGTTAGTTGGCATCTGTTTGAATATTGCCAATTTAAGTCGTTACCAAGCACGTGGTGCGGCACAAGTGGTGTTTACGGGAACGGGTAACATAGAAGGCGAAACTTATGAAGCACCTGTGGCATATCTTACACACATGGTGGCACAACGCCAAGATACAACACAATGGTTGCTGAAGTTTATGACTTCATACGCAGGTACAACGGGGTCGCATGCACTTAAGGCAGGAAAATATAAAATGTCGTTGAAGTTTAACCACAACATCGAAACGAAGAATCCTGCAACTTATGAAATAGCCATTCCTGAGGACTTCTTACTTGAAGTGTTTCCGAGTAGCTATACAGGACGAGTAACAGTAACCTCGGTGAATTTGCTTGACGAAAAGGGCGAACCTGCTGCAAGTCATTATTTCGATTTAACACAGTCGCCTATGGTAACCTTGGGTATTTCGGCAAGATCTGCAAATTTGACACAAGGTACATACAATGCGCAAATTCGCTATCGTTTGGTAAATGTAGCAACGGGAGCAACTGTTTACACAAGTAAGGCTTACAAAGTAGGAATTCCGCGCAGTAATTCTGAATCGACTGACCTTACAGGGGCAACACGTAACACCATAGACCTTACACAATTGGGCGAAGGAACCTATGAAGTGCATGTGGATGTTGAACGTGATGGTGCTTGGTTGGATCGTTGGAATGCGGAAACCTTCCGTCGTAGATTTACTGTATATACAGCAACTCCTACACAAGTACAGGTAACTACAAGTGTTGCTGAACAGGTGCAAGGGGTAGAACGCATGGCTACTTTCAGTGCTCCCTTTAATGCAGCAGTGCCCGAAGGTGTGAAGGCATGGTATGTGAAGAGTGTTGCAGACAACTCGGCAGAGTTGACTGAAGTGCCCGAAGGCATGGCCATTCCTGCAGGCGAGGGTGTTTTGTTGACAACAACGTCAGATAAGGAGACATTCAATATGGAAAAGGCTTTGGGTACGATGAAGGTGGCTGATTTGGCTGGTAACTTATTGCGTGCTAATGACAAGGCTGATTATACCATAACTTCAGACGACAACGCATACGTGCTGGGCACGATGAACGAACAAACTGCTTTCTATCGTGCCAAAGTGGGCACTACGTTAGGACGCCATAAGGCATATTTGCAATGGAATGCTACGCTGCCAGCATTGTCGTTGGACTTCCCGGCTACGACAACGGGGATATGCAAGGGCGCAACCATTGATTCGCAAAAGCCCATTGTGGTTTATGGTATTGACGGACGTCAATGTGCACCGAATGACGCACGCGGTGTGGTGATTGTAAATGGTAAAAAGCAAATATTGATTGGTAAATAAAACTTGTAGTTGGGTGTTTGAAAAATAGTATTGAATACCCGTTACTTAAGTAGGTGCTCAAAATTAGTTGATATGCCTTGGCGCATTCTTTCGCCCAGAAACATAGGTTTCATCGGTCACGTAGCCCGCTACGCTCCCTCTTCAACCTATGTTTCTGGGCGAAAGAATGCGCCAAGGCATATCGACTAATTTTGAACATGATTATATAAACTAATTTTGAATACCTACTTAAATCCTCTTACGAGATAGAAAAATAAATGGAATACGCCAAAGCACAGAGCTATATAGAACAACAATTTTGAATCGTTCCAACCCAACGTTTGCTGATGCCAAAAGCCAGTAATGACGCACAAGATAGCTACAAATACTCCTATAGCGCTTAAAATCGTTTGGCCATGACGACGTTTATTACCTCCACCAGCAACACTATGTTGCACCCCATAAAAAGAATAGATATCTAATCCTATGAGCATCCACATAACAAGTCGTATCCAAGTATCGGCAGGTAAGAATAACATCATACTAACACAACAAACAACTCCCGCTGCTGGCACCCAAGGAACAAAAGGTGTCTTAAAGCTGCGTGGTGCATTCGGCTGTGTGCGTCGCACCACAATTACACCAAGGCAAACGAGTGAGAAAGCCAATAACGTACCGATACTTGTCATCTCACCTGCTATATTGGCTGGAACGACTCCAGCTAAGAGTCCGATCACAGTCATAAAGAGTGCATTACTACGTACTGGAGTATGAAAACGCTTATGAAGATGTGAAAAGAGTGGAGGAAGTAACCCATCACGGCTCATGGAGTAGAAAACGCGGCTCTGTCCCATTAAAGTTACTAACACGACACTGGCATACCCCATCAGAATGGCTAAAATTATACCACGATTTAACCATGGATAGGCTGGAGTTACACTGCCATCTATTGCCGTAGGCCCCATATGTGCAATGGCTGTTGCTGCCGGTGCTATACTATCTGTCCCTTTATAAGCATGATAGTCAACGACGCCTGTCATCACAAGTGCAAACACCATATAAAGCAAGGTGCAAATCAACAATGAGCCAAGAATTCCTATGGGCATATTCCGACGCGGGTTCTTGGTCTCCTGTGCTGCAGTACTGATTGCATCAAATCCTAAAAAAGCAAAGAACACAATAGCTGCACCACGTAGAACACCCGACCAACCATATTCACCAAACACGCCCGTATTCTGCGGTATAAACGGAGTTAAGTTTTCGGATTTTACATACTTAAATCCTATGAAAATGAACAGCAATACTACTGCTATCTTAAGTATTACTAAAAAGTCATTAAACTTTGAACTTCCCTTAGTTCCACACATAAGTATAAGCGATAGAACAACAATAAGCAATGTTGCAGGCACATTAAAGATGCCTCCATCGGCAGGACAAGCGCTCCATGCCGTAGGAAGCGATACCCCTATATCATTCAGTATAATGCAAAAATATCTACTCCACGATATGCTCACCGTCATGGCCGCAAGCGCATATTCTAACACCAAATCCCAACCGATAACCCAAGCTACTAATTCTCCCATGGTAAAGTAGGAATAAGTATATGCAGACCCTGCAACGGGAATCATTGACGCAAATTCCGCATAACATAACCCTGCCAAAGCACAACAAACGGCTGCTATAGCAAAACTCAATATGATAGCTGGCCCAGTATGCTCTCCAGCTACAATACCCGTAACAGAAAATAGGCCTGCACCTATAATAACACCTACGCCCAATGCTATCAATCCCCACATACCAAGCACGCGCTTCAGGCCATTACCGCCTTCATTATCTGCTTCTAACAATAGTTCTTCGGTTGTCTTTTTTATAAATAAATCCATTGTTTTTGTGCTAATTGTTTGAATTCCTGTTTGCAAAGTTAACAATTTGAACTTAATCAAACTCTATTTCGTACAAAAAGATACAGACAAAGAAAGCGAGGAGCCTTCTTTTGTAGAAAAAGGTTCCTCGCAGTATAGTAAATAATAAATATGTAATTTAGCGCTTTTAGCCTAAATATTTCATCAAAATTTTAATATTATCAGCTTCGCGTAAACGGCGCAATGCACGTTCCTTGATTTGGCGTACACGCTCACGAGTAAGGTTGAGCGTATTAGCCACCTCTTCTGCCGTCATTTCGTTACGTCCAATACCGAAGAGCATTTTCAGTACCTGGCGTTCACGATCATTGAGTGACTTAAGTGCAGCATCAAGGTCAGACGAGAGCGATTCTTTCTCCATTTGGTTATCAGTACCAGGAGCACTGTCATCTGTCATAATGTCAATCAGACAGTTTGAATCGTCTTCAGCAAAGGGAGCATCTACGCTCACCTTTTTACCATTCGTACCCAAGGCTTCTTGTACTTTGCTTACATCTGTATCGAGCAATTCTGCCAACTCGCCTACAGAAGGGCGACGCTCAAATTCTTGCTCGAAGCTTACAATTGCTTTGGTAAGTTTACTTTGAAAGCCTACTTGGTTAAGGGGCATACGTACAATACGACTTTGCTCTGAGATAGCTTGAAGAATGCTTTGGCGAATCCACCATACAGCGTATGAGATAAACTTAAAACCACGTGTTTCGTCAAACTTCTGCGCTGCCTTAATGAGTCCCAAGTTACCCTCATCAATTAAGTCGTTAAGTGTAAGTCCTTGATTTTGATACTGTTTAGCCACACTGACAACGAAGCGTAGGTTGGCACGCGTCAGACGATCCAGCGCTGCTTGTCCATCAGGACCACCACGATGAATACGCTGTGCAAGTTCTACCTCTTCATCAGTTGAGATAAGTTCCTCACGGCCAATTTCTACCAAATACTTGTCCAATGCCGCACTCTGGCGGTTGGTAATACTTTTATTAATCTTTAGTTGTCGCATAGTTCTTCTTTCACTCGTCATTTAGAATAAGTGACATCGCGTCACAACACAACAAATGCCTGCAAAGGTTGTGCCGATGCAGGCTTTTGCTATTATTTTATCCCAAGACGTTCATAAATACAGACTCTTCGTAATTTGTCTGCAAAATTACGAAGAAAAGAGAAGTCGCGCCACTATTTTAATATTTATTAATAAAATAGAGGCGCGACTTCACAACTTACAATTGCTTTTGCTTAAACAATTGCTCAAATAGATTTAAGCTATCTGGATGTTCTTTTACAAAGGTGTCAATATGGCGCATTCGCTTTTGTTCTAAGATTTCGTCTACTGCGAGGAAGATACCAGTCTCTTCTACCTCACCAAACTCATGATTAATCGCCGTACCAAACACGCGCATCGTCGGACTTAACCCCATATAAGCATTAACCAATGGAGGAATATTAAATCCGCGCTTGCGCACTTCTGTATTAAGTATACGATAATCAGACTTAAAGTCATCACATACAAAAAGCCTTTCAAGCTCCTCTTCTGGAGTATCAATAACAAGAGGAGAATAAGGAGTTATCAGTTGCTCCTTGTCACCAAAGTGCTTCTTCAAAAAGAACAATATCATATCACGTGCTTGGCGATTAAACGAAGGATACATTGTCATTTTTCCAAAGAAGTACTTTAGATTGGGAATGATTACCGTAAGAGCACCAAGCCCATCCCATAGGTTATCTAAAGCAAATATACCCTTGCTCATGGCTCTGGTGCTTTGATACTCAAGCGTAACGAACGACCGCCCAAGCTCGACCGTATCAGCCATATACGTTTTCAAGAAATGATCAGAGAAGTGAAACATGTGACTTGTGGCCAAACATGGTTGTCCCTTATCATCATATTTTGCTTCGCTTCCAGGCAAGAAGCGATAACCACCCAATATGAGTTCTTCCCCTGGATCCCAAACGATTAGTTGATAATAAGGATGTTCACAAGTATCAAATTCGTCCCAATCCAACTCCATGCCAGTACCACCTCCAGCAGCTCTGAAGGCAATTTCGCGTAAACGCCCAATTTCGCGCATCACATTAGGAGCCTGCTGGTAAGTTATAATATAAATCTCATTACCAGCTTTGTTTGTCGTGCGCAAACGTCTATCTGGTGTTAATTCTTTTTTTAGTAGCGTTTTATCTACAGGTGATATAATTGGTTGCATGACTAAAGCATTTGTATATGAGTCTGAATTAATAAAATTCGGTTATGAGATTACGAGGTTTATGAGGTTAAAAAGCAACCTTATATACCTCACCAATCAGCTAAAATTACCTTACAACGTTTAAAACGTAAGACCATCTTTTTTTTAGAAATAACCTTTGAGCATTAGCACTATGTGTTAGAAGTCGTCTAAACTTTTATGAAGTTCAAGATTTGCCTTTATTTTTGAAGCG
>ENA-ORMS01000582-ORMS01000582.1-human-gut-metagenome-genome-assembly--contig:-NODE-582-length-35860-cov-6.866723_pt1 | contig 35860 bp, 33 predicted proteins | sample MGYA00242104_ERZ508997 | MGnify/ENA primary metagenome ERZ508997 (study PRJEB26280, sample SAMEA2338704) | human gut metagenome | biome: human gut; feature: human-associated habitat; material: faeces... | reverse complement strand
AATCATTTCCGATTTAATCGTCCTTTTTAGGTACACTATATAATTTGGCGCTTACGAAGACTCTAATAATATAATACTAAGTACAGAGTTAAACAGTAAAAACATAGGGACAGCAACCGTAACATTGCTGTCCCTTTAAATATGATTATTAGTTTTCTATCTTGCCCTGAATAATGAATCCATTCCAATCTTCCTGAATATATTGATTATTCTTCTTTCTGACTATTTGTCCAATAGTTTCACTTTCCTCAATTCTTTTATTGAGTTCATTAAGGTTTCTTGTATAGATGAAAGGATTCTTGATTTTGTTCTTCATTTCTTTTTCAAAGACATCTCTCAGTTCTTTGAGTTCTACTAGACCATATTTTTTTAAGTATTCCTTGGTATCCTTAAAGGACTGATAGATATTGTTTGTCTGATTATACCTTTCATAGAATGATTTCATGAATATTGCAGAGTTGTAATCATCTATTTCTTCAACAGTTAGAAGCAATGTCTGGCATCCTGCAAGTTCAAATGCACGTCTAATACCATAGATGCCTTCACCACTTATATTCTCTCCTAGTCCTGTATTGCAGGCTGATAATACAACTAATGCTGTACCCTTTAAGTCCATATATTGTATTTCTTTAGCACTGATATAACCGTAATTATTATCTTCCGCGTTATATCCTGATAAGCATAGAATACCTCTATCCATTGGTTCCATATTTTCATTATCTAGATAGTCACCATGTGTAGAAACATGAAGTACTCTAGGTCTTTTTGTATTAAAGAAGTTATCATGGTTAGCTTGATATGAACTATATATAGTGGATCTTTCACCATAGATATCATGAATGAACATGCCTTCTAGATAGGAACCATAGAGAACACCTTTTGTGTCTCCTCTGTCGTTATCTTCAGATTGTGTACCTGAGAAGTCTGGATAGACAAAAGATACAAGCTGATTAGTGTTATCATCATCTGTATTCTTCTTAAAGAGTGTCTGCACTGAACTAAGATAAGAGATATTGAGATTATTTAATAATCTTTCAAAAGAAAGATTATAGAGTTTACCATCAGGGCAGATATAGATATGACCATAGTCTTCAAGAGAACCGATAAATGATTTAATATCTTCATCATTTATAAATGAACCACTAATGAGATCTTCATAATCAACAACATACTGTGAATATTTTTCTTTCTTTATGAGAATAAGACCATACTTAGAATTATCAAGTTCATAGAAATCAATAACCAGCTTATTACTTATCATATGAGATACTTCTTCTAGAGATAATCTTTCACCCATTGCTTCATTGTGGAATCTATTGACATCCATCTCAAAAGATAAGTTCTTATTAATGAAAAGATAATCTACTAAGTCTTTGATATTTCTTTCAAAGACACATGATTTCAATAATTTATATACATTATTGTATGATTCAAGAAAGTTTCGTCTAGAAGAGACTTCTTTTATATTAAAGGCAGTTGCCTTAAGATTATTAATATTTTTAAAATATGCGTTCAAACTCTTCTTAATAGATTGATTATCTGTTTCGCCTTTATTGGACTGTATTAAAATTAATTTTCTTAATGCGGTTAACGTGTCAGGGTGATCTGCTCCTAGAATTTCTTTTAATGCATTATAAGCTTCTAATGCCTTGTTATAATCACCAAAATTCTCGCAAGAAACTGCCAAATCAGCAAGCGCCATCAACGTATCTGGATGATTCGCTCCTAGTTTTTCCTTTCTTGTATTATAAATCGCATTTCTCATTTCTAGCGCCGTATCGTAATCTTCTAAGCAAGAATGAACATGTGCTAAATTATCTAAGGCAGCTACAGTATTCGGGTTATCTTCTCCTAGAACTTCTTTGCTTAGAGCATAAACTGCATTTCCAATTTCAAGTGCCTTGTTGTAATCTCTTAAATTGGAATATGAGCTTGCTAGATTGATTAATGAAATCAATGTCAAAGGATTATTCTCTCCTAAAATTTCTCTTTGCGCTTTATAAACTTTATTCTGTAACTCAAATGCCTTATTATAATCTCCTAAAGAAGAATAACTGCTTGCTAGATTATTCAAGGTAGTTAATGTATCTGGATGATTCGCTCCTTGAATTTCTTTTCTTGCATTATAAACTGTATTCTGTAGTTCAAATGCCTTATTATAATTTCCTAAATAAAAATAATAGTTTGCCAAATTGCTAAGTGATGTTAATGTATCTAGATGGTTCTCTCCTTGAATTTCTATTCTCGCATTACTAACTATGTTCTGTAGTTCAAATGCCTTATTATAATCTCCCAGAGAAGAATAATAGCTTGCTAAATCGTTTAAGGCAGATAATGTTTTAGGATGATTCTCTCCCAAAACTTTTTTTATTGTATTATAAAATATGTTATGTTGCTCTAATCCCTTATTGTAATCTCCTATATCAAAATATGAACACGCTAGATTATACAAAACAGATAATGTGTCAGGATGATTCTCTCCTTGAATTTCTTTACGGGCATTATAAACCGCTTTATTCATTTCTAACGCCTTATTAAAATTTCCCGAATCAGAATATAAATATGCTAATTTAGTAAGTGATTTTAATGTATCTGGATGGTTCTCTCCTTGAATTTCTTTGCGTGCAAGATAAACTTCTTCACATAGTTCCAATGCTTTGTTGTAATCTCCTAAATCAGAAAAAGAGCTTGCTAGATTGGCAAGTACTGTTAATGTATCTGAATGTTTTGCTCCCAGAATATCTTTTAATGCATTATATGAAGTATTCTGTAATTCACACGCCTTATTATAATATCCTAAACACGAATAAGAGATTGCCAAATCGTTTAAAGCAAATAATGTATCGAGATGATTCTCTCCTAGAATGTCTTTTAGTGCATAATAAACAGCATTTCTCATTTCTAGTGCCTTATTGTAATCCCCTAAATTAGAATAAAAACTTGCTAGGTTGCCAAGTGATCTTAATGTATCGGGATGATTCGCTCCTAAAACTTCTTTACGGGCATTATAGGCTGTGTCCTCTAGTTCGCATGCCTTGTTGTAATCCCCTAGATAAGAATAAGTGCACGCTAGACCTTCAAGTGATCTTAATGTATCGAGATGATTCTCTCCTAGAATGTCTTTACGGGCATTATAAACTGTGTTCTGTAGTTTACATACCTTTTTATAATATCCTAAATCAACATATGAACATATTAAATCATCAAGTTCTGTTAAAGCATCTGAATAATTCGCTCCTAGAATATCTTTTCTTGCATTATACGAAGTATTCTGTAGTTCTAACACCTTTTTATAATATCCAAAATAAGGATAACAGACTGCTAGATTTTCTAAGGCAGATAATGTATCAGGATGATTCGCTCCTAGAATGTCTTTTCTTGCATTATAAACTGCATTTCTCATTTCTAGCACCTTATTGTAATCTTTTAAATAAGAATAAATATTGGCTAGATTGGCAAGCGATGTTAATGTATCTAAATGATTCTCACCTAGATTTTTTTTACGTTCATTACAAACTGTATTCTGTATTTCTAACGCCTTGTCATAATCTCCTAAATCAAAATATGAGCATGCTAAACAGTACAAGGCAGATAATGTATCAGGATGATTCTCTCCTTGAATTTCTTTTCTTGCATTATAAACTATATTCTGTAATTCAAATGCACTATTATAATCTCCTAAATAGGAATAAGAGACTGCTAGATTTTCTAAGGCAGATAATGTATTAGAATGATTTCCTCCTAGAATGTCTTTTCTTGCATTATAAACTGTATTCCTCATTTTTAGCGCCGCATTATAATCGCCTAAATAAGAATAATAACTTGCTAAATCGTTTAAGGCAGATAGTGTTTCAAGATGATTCTCTCCTAGAATTTCTTTACGCACATTATAAACTACTTTCTGTAACTCACAGGCCTCTTTGTAATTTCCTAGACCTGAATAACCTCTTATAATTTTTTCTAATACGCCTGGTGTAAATGGATGTTTTTCTTCAAGTTCACTTTTATATACTTCATATGTCTTCTGATACTCATTTTTATCTTTTATATCAATTACAATTTCTTTCTCTCCTTCCTGCTTAGCAAGTTCATCAATCGTAAGCTTACTCATACGTATTCCTCCCTAACACTCTAATCCAATAAAATAGACTTATATCTTATTAGGTCCATCATTTATTCCCTTCTAACTCTAATAACGCTTCTTTTTTATCTATACCACCTGCATAACCTGTTAAGCTTCTATTACTACCTAACACTCTATGACAAGGTACTACAATACTTATTCTATTATGTCCTACTGCTCCTCCTACTGCCTGAGCAGAGAATCTTTTAACACCTCTTCTTTGTGCTAATATAATCGCAATCTCTCCATAAGTCATCGTATGACCATAAGGAATATCACAAAGAATTTCCCATACTTCTTTTTGGAAGTCTGTACCTATTAGATGAAGAGGAAAATCAATAAGTGGCTGTTCTTTCTTAAAATAAAGATCAAGCCATCTTTTTACTTTTAGAATAAGTTCTGTTTCTTTTTCTTCATAAGGTTCTTTTAATCCTGATGCATAATACTTCTGATTCTCAAACCATAAGCCATATACACCTATTTCATCTACCGCAATAAGTATATCTCCTAATGGTGATTGATAGTGTCCAATATAAGTCATATGAAATCCTCCATATATCTATCATATCAAAAAAGAGACTCATAAGAGTCCCTTAATTGAATTATTCATGCTTATTTTCTATAAAATCATGATACCATTTAAAGTTATCTCTCTTATATCTCTTGTAAGTACCCTGACCTAGATTATTAGCATCTACATAAACAACGCCATAACGTTTTTCCATTTCACAGCTTCCTTCAGAAACAATATCAATAACACCCCACATGATATAGCCAATAACAGCTACACCATCATCAATCGCTTCATCTATCTGTTTAAAGTGCTGCCCAAGATAATCTATTCTATATGGATCATAAATGAAACCATCTTCATGGGAGAAAGTAATCAATGTATTCTCCCCAGTTTTCAAATACAACTGTCGCAAATCTTTCATAGAATACAATGAGTTTTCTATTTGTCCATCCACCATAATGTTCTACTAGGTATAATGGAACAGCATAATGATTCATTGTGAGGAAGATCTTCATACCTGCTTTATGTACTTCTTTGAAGATATGATCATAGAACTTGATTCCTTCTTCATTAGGTATTTTTTCATCTCCATGAGGATAAAGTCTTGCCCAGCTGATTGAGAAACGATGGATATCAATACCTAATTCTTTAAGTAAGGCAATATCTTCATCAATATGATGATAACCATCACTCCCCTGTCTAAATAGGTAGTGACCTATTCCTTCACATTTCTTTGCTTCATCTATAATATCCTGTGTGAGTAGTCTTATAGATGTTGTAGCATCAGATGTTTTTTTAGATAGGGTCTATAATCCTGTGTATCTAAGCCTTTACCTCCTTCTTTATAGCCACCTTCATATTGACTGCTAGCAGTGGCTCCACCCCATAATATATCTTTTGTTTTTGCATTGTCTCCTTCATTTAAAAAAACTAAGGTTTTCACCCTAGTTTCTTTGCAAGCTTATAAGCACCATATTCCGGTGTATGGATAGGTGAAATAAGAGTCTCTATTGTTTCATTAAGAACAGGTAGAATATAGTGAGAAGCATGTTCAAATACGCCTCCAATATAAGAAATACGAGATGTTGAATCATGTTCTTTTAAAAGTGTTTGTATGAGTAAACGAATTTCTAATGCTGCCTGTTTATATATTTCTATCGCATAAGGATCTCCCTGATTGGCAGCTAATCCATTGATATAAGCATAGGATGCAATAGATGTACGATCAAGACTATTCATAAATGTGATAATATCATAATCAATATCTAGATGACATTCTTCCATAACAAGATCATAAAGAACTGTTTTTTCTAATCTGCCATCTATTTCTTTACAGAATGTATGAAACATCTTCTTCGCAATCCAATAAGCACTGCCTTCATCTCCTAATTGATAGCCCCAGCCTCCACAACGTGTCAGCTTATTATTCTTAAGGGATAAGGCGATACTGCCTGTTCCTGCAATGACCACAATACCATCATGACCATCTAATGCACCTTCTATCGCAATTCTTACATCACTTTCTACGACAAAAGTTCTGTCTTCAAATGCTTCTTTACATATGTATTGTATTTTGTCTCTTAGTTCTTTCTGTTGGCCATATCCTGCAAGTCCTGCACCTATTATTGCAGTATGATCAGGATCTAGCCGATTGACACCATCTCTTAATATTTCAATAGATTGATCTTGTGGCTGAGTGAGAACATGTACTGTAGGAAGGATTAATTCTTTTAAACGAGATCCGTTCTCATCAAAAAGAACCATCTTTGTTTTTGTACCTCCGCCATCTATACCTATATACAACATTTCTGTTACCTCTTAATTTTCAGATGCTTCGTTTGCCTTTTCTTCTTCTAATAATTCACAATCATACATCTTAAAGAATGGATAATACATAGTTACCATTATTAACACTATTTATATTGTGTGTTATTCATCCCACACCTAAAGGAGTGGGCTTTCCGCACAGTTTTTTTTAAGCACTCTTGAAACCAAACATAGGGATATCATAATCCGTCATACCAAAGACATTCTTGTTTTGTTTATTGTTTTGATTCTTTACAACGTACTTATTCATCTCATATCTCCTATAGATAACTTTTTACAGTTTTACTGATATTTCCATTGTTTTTAAGAAGAGCTTCTTCACATTCTTTTTCATCTTTACCTGTTAAGCCAGATAGAATCGCAATCTTTACATTGTAGTGACATTTAGTTAATAGTGCGATTGATTCTTCTTCAGAACAATCTAAAGATTGTGAGACAATGTTGACAGCTCTGATCTTAAGTTTTTCATTGGTAGGCTGTACATCAACCATAAGGTTTTTATAGACCTTTCCTCTTTTAATCATTGCAGATGTAGAAAGCATATTTAAGACAAGTTTTTGTGCGGTACCAGCCTTCATTCTTGTAGAGCCAGTTACGACTTCTGCACCTGTAATTACTTCTATTGGATAGTGGGAGTATTTTGATATTTCCCCATTGTGAACACAACAGATAGAAACTGTCTGGCATCCTAGTGTGCGCGCATATTGAAGTCCGCCAATGACATAAGGTGTTCTGCCTGATGCTGCAATACCACATACAACATCTTTGTCTGTTAAGTGGATATTCTTTAAGTCCTCTACAGCGAGTTCCTGAGAATCTTCTGCACCTTCTATTGCAGTTGTGAGTGCGATGTTCCCACCGGCTATTAATCCTTGTACTAGACGAGGATCAATGCCATAAGTAGGAGGACACTCTGATGCATCTAGTACACCTAATCTCCCTGATGTACCAGCACCAATATAAATCAGTCTGCCACCTTGACTCATCTGTTGATAGATACAGTCAACAGCATCTGAAATTTGCGGTAAGACGTCTTTTACAGCGAATGCAACCTTCTGATCTTCATTATTAATAGTTGTGAGAATATCTATCGTAGACATTTCATCTATATGTAATGAGTCAGGATTTGACTGTTCTGTATCTAAGTTATTTAAGTTCATTCTTGTTTCCCCCTTCCAATATCATTATAGATTTGTTGAAATATTATCTCTAAAGTAAAAGACTCATAGTGAAATATGAGTCTACTTTTTGAGTATAGAGACATTCTCTTTAGAATCTATGAGATTCTTTTTATGTTCTTCAAAGTTCTTCTTAAATACACCGTAGTACAATAAGTCAGTTATCACAAATGAAGAGATACGAGAAGAGACAGCACCAATACGCAAAGCTTTTTCTTCACTTGGTACTTTGAGTGAATAAGTACTTAGTTTAGAGATTGGATTAGCGTTAATTTGTGTAATAGATATAATTGGTATTTGTTTTTCATGTAACACTCTAGCAACATCTACTAAACCAGTCGTAGAACCTGAGTAACTGATAATAAGTGCTGCATCATTTTGATCCATGCTTTGGGTGAAGGTCATCTGTACATGTAAATCAGCATTATAGATCACCTTCTTACCTATACGCATGAGTTTTTGATAAATATCTAAACCAATGACTGATGAACCACCTACACCAAAGAGATAGATAGTAGAAGCATTATTAAGTAAGTCTATGGATTCTTCTAGTGTATCTATGTTTATTAACTGATAGGTTTTTAAGACTGTATTCATATTTAGTCTACAACCTTTTTCTACTAGTGTACTGATATTATCTTCTGGTTCAAAGATGAGATCTACTTCTTGTTGTTTTTCTTCTTTAGTTGATTGAGCTAGGTTCATCTTTAAATCACTAAAGCCTTTAAAGCCTATTTTCTTTGAGAAACGGATAATAGCAGCTGCAGAGGTATTAGTCTTTTCACCTAGCGCCTGTGCAGAATCCTGTAAGATATCATTTTCTAATATATATTCAGCTATGAGCTTTTCTGTTGCAGTATAGCTATCATTGTATTCTTTAATTCTTAAATATGCGTTCATGGGTTCACCTCCGATTAACACCATTATAGCATATAAAAATACTTACTTTGTATAGAAAAAGAAAAGAGCCTTTGTGTTTGAATAGTCAAATACAAAGGCTTTTTCAGGAAGTTGTTTATTTGTATGTAAATTTAATAATAGCACCTAGTCCTGATAATAGGACAATTGACGGCATATATGATACAAATGTAGTAATCAAATTTGAAACCGTACTCGCAATCCAAGGCCCAAACATAGGAATAATTAAATATAATAATAAAAACTGAATAACATGTTCCATAGGCTTATATACTAATCAATCCATTGATTGATTACCTTTCTTAAGATTTTCTATTATGAGTTGTTTAATTACATTGATAGAAATCAATCCTGCCTAAAGTGTTTCGAGTAAATCTGTTACTTAGGTTATACTTTATGACAAAAGGAGGAGGCATTATTTGAATGCACAATAGGCAGGTTATTTAAAACTCTATGATTTGTTTTCCTTTTGCATCACCAGCCTTCACTTATAATGTATGTCCTTTTATTTTTCCCTCTTTTTACACATTCTATATTGAATAATTGGATCCTATAAAAAAGAAGATAGATGGACTACAAATCCTCCATACTATCCTCATATATAGTTCTCACCATCTGTGATCTGTTATTCTAATTTAAATTCTCTTCGTCTACTCCCTCATATACTTTCATTAACTTATTATTGATACTCTCTTCATCTGACATCATCAAATGTTTAAATCTTTCTATAGACTCATCAAACATATTTGGATCATAAGTGATATCTTTATCCAAAAATAAATTACCAGCATTATAATAAGTATCAATCTTTAACAGAAGTGCATGTTTAGTAATCATAATTTCATCCAAACAATGTTGCTGTACAATTTCAATAAGTTTAGTGTACAAACGTACCTTGAACAAATATTTAGACATTTTGTTTTTTCTAGAATTGTAATCATCACTCTTTCTAACAAACTCACGAGAAAATTTCATTACATATTTACTACGTTTGATATGATATTGATATGTTTTGTCATGATAGAGTTTGATGTTCTGACTAATATACTTATCAAACATACACTTATGTTGCTTTGTATAATCTTCCATTCGTTGTGATCCATAGACTAATGCATGAGTGATTCCATGTAAACGTGTCAGATATAAAGGGTGATTTAATCCCTTATACTTAATACTATTCAATTCTTCAATTTCTTTTTTTGATTCAATTTTATCTAATGATTCATATTTCATTGTTATCACCGTCCTCACTTATAATGTATGTCCAGTTATTTTTCCCATTTTTGTTGAATATAAAACCCTATTCTTACTAAAACAGGGAAAAAAATACTCCCTTACATTATGAGTAAAGGAGTTGAGTAAAATGTCAAATAAAGTATGGGATGAAGAAAGAATTAGAGAAGAATTTAAAAGACTAGATAACATGACTGGACTACATGGAGCTGATTTACCTATCACATTTGGGAAAGCTAAACATACATTAGGATGTTTCTATATTGATACTATCAATAAGAAACCAAAGAAGTTTCATTTCTCATTGTTCTATTTTGGAAATCCTGAATGGTCTGAAGCATCAGCTTTAGATGTAATCAGGCATGAATATGCGCATTATATGGATTATATGTTTAATGGTAATTCAAGTCATGGTGCTTCATGGAAAGCGTGTTGCCGAAAGATTGGAGCATTACCTTCAAGGCTTTATAATCCAAAAGTAGAAGAGATTAATCTCCATATGGAGATTAAACAAAAGGAACTTGATTCACAAATTGAATCTATTAAACAAGGAAATATGGTTATTCACCCTACATATGGTATTGGTATTGTGAATAGTATTTCAGATGATAAAAGAAAACTATACATTAACTTCAACAATGAAATAAGATGTTTAAGTGCGCCATGGGTGACTGAACATTGTCAGATTATTAAGTAAAGGACCTGGAAATCGTTCCAGGTCCTTTATTATTAGAAGTCTATTTCATATTCTAAAATGCTTTTTGCTTCATTTTGTACTTCACTTGATACTGTTGTATTACCAGCCATCTTCAAACTTTTCAATATCATATCTACCTTTACTGCATCAGTTTCCTTTAATCCTGATGAACTACTTAATTTAATATTTAATGTCTGATGATTAACAGGTCCTTTAGGATCCATACGCATCTCAATTAAATTCTGTATATTAGGATCATGCTTCAAATATCTTACACGAGGCATGACTGGTTCATGTCCAGGAAAACTCATTTCAGCTGCAATATCCATTCTATCATACTTCTTATCTGTCGCATTCAATTGTACTGAACCATTACCCTTTTTATGAACAGAACCTTTCCCACTAGTACTCTTCTTACTTAAGGTTGTTCTTTCTTTCATATATGTGACTCTAACGTATTTAGCACCTAAATCCTGAGCAATCTTCTGTAACTCACTAACACGTACCTGCTTCAAACGATCAAAGTACTCATCTAACACAATATAATTATCCTTATTAGTAGGATCTACATAATAGAAATTCACTTCATCATCAGGATAGAAGTTTAATCCAAACTTACTGACTGAATCCTTAAAGATATTGATCCATCTCTCACCTTTACATGTATCCCAATAACCAATAGAACCTTCACATACATCAATATCAAACTTCTTTTCTCTTTCCACAATTCTTACAAGTCTTGAACATTGCATTCCATTTAAGTCATTTAAGAATATTGGTTTAAGTCTCTTTAGATTCCAACTATTTTTACCTTTATTAATGACTTCTGCAAGATTCTGCGCAGCACCTACTGCCACATCTCCAAATTCTTTTGCTTTGTCTACTGCCACATCGACTAGTTCCTTAGCATGCTTATCTAACTCAGCCTCATCAACAACATCCACTACTTTTAGTTTAGCTTCATCAATTCCATCTTTGACACCATCAATCATTTTATTGACCTTCATAAGTTCTTCCCTCCTACATACCTTTTTCTTTTCTTATTTGTTTAATTTGATCTTTATATGTTTGATTATTCTCTTCACTCTTTGCTGGAATAGAATATCTCTGAATATATTCTATCACTTTCTTTTGTTCCTCTAAAACTCTAATCGTATAATTGATTTTATTTACTTTCTCTTCTATTACAGTTTCCTGCTTCATTCCTTCTAGAATCAGTTTTATTTCCTTTAAATCTAACCCCATTTCCTTGTACCATAAGATTTTCCATAGTCTTTCCATTGTTTCATCATCATAGAGTCTATAATTATTCTTAGAGCGTTTCACAGGTAATATACCTTCATCATCATAATATTGTAATGTACGCTTACTGACTCCTGATAACTTACTCACTTCTTCAATCTTTTTAAACACTTTTACATCCTCGTAACTTGAGGATACGCTATCACGTAAACGTGATAGCAATACCCACCCTACGAATCTCCTTTCTATTAGAGCGGATGTAAAAATCGCGTAAAAGAAAAGATGAGCAAAAATGCCCATCTTGAGTCTTATGCGTGTTTATTTCTTTTTTTACGTCTTTCTTTTCTATTCTTAGGTACAGGTGCTTCTTCCTCTATACCTACTACTGTTGTTTTCGCAATATAGTCATGAATAGCTCTTCTAGAGCCTGTATTATAGACCATTACACCTGAGATAATAGTCAATACAGCACCAATAGCTGTTAAGTAATATTCAAAATAGATTCCTGTCGCAAGAGTCAACATCTGTCTTAAATAACGACTCACAATCATAGATACACTTTCAATAAGTAATAAGCCAACAATGTTTCTTAATACAAGTGTTTTGATATCTAGTGGCTGCCAGTCTAGTCTGACAATCTTAAGCTTCATAATCTTCTTACCAAGTGTCTGACCTGGATACACTTTATATGGGATATATACAAAATAGATTACTGCAACTACTAAGCATAATAATCCTGCGACATAACCCCACCATTTAGGAAATCCTAAAGCGGCAAATACATATAAATCACTAAACATATCATCACGTTTAGTGACCATGCTGTAGATTGCGACGGCAGGTAATCCACAAAGGATACCTCCAATTACCCAGTCTAAAACATAGGCAAATACTCTAGAGGCAAAAGGGACTTTAGATGGCTTTCTATCTAGCCAGAATGTTAGTTTGTTCCATAAAATACGCATAAGAGAATCTCCTTCTATTTATTATATAAGTAATCCATTGCTTTCTTGAATCGTTTTAATCCTTCTTCAATCTTAGAGCGAGGACAACCTAAATTCATTCTTAAATACTTTGCACCATTTTCACCATAGATTTCACCTTTCATAATGGCGACTCCTCCCACATTCACGAGTGCATCCTGAATCTCATCAGAAGTGAATGGGACATCTCTTGCATCAATCCAGGCAAGATATGTGGCTTCTGGTCTTTGGAACTTGAAGTCTTTTAATTCATCTCTTATAAAGTTTTCTACGAGTTCCATATTTCCACGAATATATTCATTTAACTGATCAATATAGTCATCACATTCAGTATAACCAATCATAGTGGCATACATACCAAATATACTTGCTGAATTAAGAAAATCTCTTCTTCTTGTTACACCTAGGAATTCATCTCTGATCTTTTCATCAGGGATAATAACATAAGAGCCTATGAGACCTGGTGTATTTAATGTTTTACTTGAAGAACTTGCTGTAAAGATATCTTTATATTCACCATAGTATTTCATTAATGGATGATGTTTCGCATCTTTAATTCTAATATCCATATGAATTTCATCTGAAATGATCTTTACATGATATTTCTTACAGATTTCAATCATACGATGCATTTCCTCATCACTCCATATTCTACCTGTTGGATTATGAGGTGAACAAAGAAGTAATAGAGCACTTTCCTGAGCCTGCTTTTCAAATACATCAAAATCAATCTTAAATGTACCCTCTTCCTTTATCAGATGATGTGAAAGAAGCTCTCTATCATTTTCTTTAATCACATTAATAAAAGCATCATACATAGGGTTCATAGTCAACACCTTGTCATGAGGTTGACTTAATAAGCGAATGAGTAATGATACAGAATACATCACAGATGGGCTATAAAGAATCCAGTCTTCTTCCATATCTGTATCAAATCTTCTTTTGAAATAAGTAGTAATAGAAGATTTGAAATCATGATGATTCCATCTTGTATAACCATAAATCTGATGATCTGCTACTTCATGAATCTTTTTTGTGATTGGTTTAGGAATAATAAAATCTGTATCAGAAATAGAGAATGGTATTAAATCCTTCTTATTAAAACGGTCTTCAATATAATCCCATTGTGTACAATAAGTACCTAAACGATTATGTACTTCATCAAAATCATAATGCATACTATTTTTCCTCCAGTATTATATAGTCCTTAGTTGTTTTATTAAGTGGAACACCTACTCCATTTTCAATAAGGACATCATCTTCTATTCTAATGCCACCTACTCCAGGTATATAAATACCAGGTTCACATGACATCATCATACCTTCTTTTAAAACTGTCTGACTCTTACTATTTAAAATAGGTCCTTCATTACTATCAGTCACACCTATTCCATGTCCAAGTCCATGATCAAAATACTCACCATAACCTGCATCAACAATCACTTGTCTTGCAGCCTGATCACACTCACTTGCAAGAGCGCCTTCTTTAATAGCCTTTAAACCAGCAAGCTGTGCTTCTAATACAACATCATAGATTTTCTTGTAACGTTCCTCTGGCTCACCAATAAAGCATACACGTGTCATATCTGATTGATAATTATCATACTGAATACCAAAATCAATCATAATAGGTTCATGTGCCTTCACTCTCCTACCAGTTGGTCTGCCATGAGGTAAAGCTGTTCTTTCACCACTTGATACAATCGTATCAAATGACATCTGTTGTGCACCTGATGCAATAGAGTAATATTGAACTAAAGCACTGATTTCATACTCAGTCATACCTACTTTAATATGTTCAATGACCTTTGAATAGATATCATCTGTCATCGCAATTGTTTTTCTCATTGCGGCTATTTCTTCAGAGTCTTTCACAATTCTTAAATTCATAATATCTTCATCTAATAAACAAATATCAACACCCAATTGTTTCATTTGTTCATATTCATTAACTAGTACTTCATCCGCTTCTACACCTAGATTCTTACAGTTCTCTTCCTTAAGTAGTCTTTCTACTGCAGCTAAATAGTTACGGCCTGTTGTATGAGGATTATGAAGAACGATTTCTAAATCAAATTCTGTTTCTTTTGCTTCTGTAAGATATCTACCATCTAGAATCAAATAACCCTTAGATTGTGTGATCAGAATCTTACATCCACTTCCTGTCATTGTAGACATCCACTTCTTCATTGTTTTGCTTTTGAGTAATAAAGCATCTATGTTCTTCTCTTTTAAATAGTTCTGAACTATATCTATTCTTTTAGCCATATGTATATACCTCTTATAAAAATATAAGGGGGCAAGCGAATGCCTGCCCCTTTGATATTAAAAGTCTAAGTCTAAATCGTCTAAAATTGCAGCATCTTCGTCTGAAATAACATTATTAGTATCTTTCTTTTTAACATCTTGTCCATAACGTTTTTCATAAATCTTGAAGAATGGATACCACACAACAATTGATGCAATCATCTGAGCCGCATTGACTACAATAGACATCATGTCGAAGTTAGTTAAGTAACCTTCTAAGAATACACCAACGTATGGAGGTGTAAAGATAGATTTTTCCATAATTCCAAAGTACATAGCGAAACCACCAAAGCTTCCGATAATTCCACCAAAGATTACGTAAGGAATAAAGAATATAGGGTTTAATACGATTGGAGCACCAAATAGGATTGGTTCATTGATACCAAATAATGCTGGAATAAGGGCAACACGTCCTACCTGTTTTAAAGCCTTGTTCTTAGATAATAAGCACCAGAATACTAATCCGATTGTAACACCAGTACCAGTGAAGTTACCGAATGCTGATTCAGGACCTGGACAGTAGAAATGAGGTAATGGCTGTTTAGCTAAGCTTGCAGCGATATTGTCAGCTAAGAACTGAGTTGAGATTGGGCTTGTAATAGGGCTTAATACTGATGGATGAATACCAAAGAAGAATAATAAGCACTGAAGCATTCTTAAGAATAAATAAGCAATTGGGTTATCCATTGAACCTACTAAAGGTGCAAATAACTTAGTAAAGATTAAAGGTGGCATTGTATTGAATACATTGATACATACAATACGTACGATTAAGAAGAAACCAATGACGATCACTGATAATGGAATCATTTCAAATGATCTAGATACGAAATCAGGAACTGATTCTGGCATCTTGATAGTGAATTTCTTCTTTTTACACCAGCGGAATAATTCAACCGCAATGATAGATGCGAACATAGCCGCAAATAGACCCTTAGGGCCAAAGAAAGTAGTATCTAATCCTCCACCTTCTTTTGTCTGGTAAGTCATGATAAAGAAAGAGATTAATGCCATGCTGACAGCACCAGGAATGTCCTGTTTATAACTGTTAGCTAAATGATATGCAATAATGATTGATACATATACTGACATTAAAGCCATACCTACATTGTATGGAATGTAGATTAAATCAAGATTCTTTAAGATCCAAACTGATACGGGATGTTTTGCACCAATCATGTTTGGGATAGCTTCTGGAATCAAACAGAAACTACCAATGATTAATAATGGTGTTAAGGCAACCATTGATTTTTTAATAGCACTTAAATGAACCTGTTTATCCATCTTGTTTGCAAGTGGAGTCAAGTATTTGTTCATAAATGCTTCGAATTTATCAAACATTTTAGTCCCTCCAAATTATTTTTTATTTTGCCATGTCTGCTTTTCTACGTGCGATTAATACCTGTTTCATAACAGTTGCACCATCCATTTTTCCATATACTTCTTGATCAACGATTACATATGGAATATGGTATGGTTCAATAATTGGCTTGATGAAGTCCAATTTATGCACAATCTGCGGTCCAATAACTAATACATCGCAATCTTCTACTTCACTCTGTAAGATATCTACTGGAATCGCAACAAAGCTGAAGTCATCTTCATTTAGCTTTGCACTCTTCTTAACGATGGCTTTCATGCTGTCCATCAACATAGTTGTTGAGAGACCACCTGCACAACATAATACGATTTTCATTTTACTTTCCCTCCTTTGCTTCAAAGATTGTTATTAACTCTTCAATTAGATCCCTTGCTAATTGAGATGTCATATAATGGTCCTGGGCATGAACCATTAATAACCCAATTACTGGCTTTTCTTCAGTGTCTGACATTTCAGCCTGAATAAGCTTAGTCTGAATAGAATGTGCTTCGATGTCTATTTTTCTTGCTTCATCTAATAGTCTTCTCGCTTCATCATATTCTCCTGTTTTTACTTTCTTCAATGCTTCAAAAGCCATAGATTTGCTTTGTCCTGATGAAGAAATGATTCCGATAATTTGTCTTTCCATTTCAGTCATGTTCTTAACCCTCCGTAATAAATGTTGTCATTGCCTGATATTGTGAATTATCTATTTGTATTAATTTACAAATCAATTGAATCAAATGCTGTAAGTCATTGCTATGAACCATTGAATAAGATCCATGACAATAACGTAGTGGAATACCTAATACAAGTGCTAAGCGTCCTCCCGCTTCTAAATGTGCATTACCTGCATCTGTTCCTCCACCCTTCAACATATCGCACTGATAAGGAATGTTATTCTTATCAGCCACTTCTTTAACATAGGCCAATAGTTTTCTATTAGGCGCCATTGTTTTATCATAATGAACAATCATTGGACCATGTCCAATCAATCGGGTATTTGTATAGTTCTTTACAAGTTCTGGATTATTTGCGACATCAATTGCATATACGATATCTGGATCAATAAGATGTGTAGCTGTTTTTGCACCACGTACACCGACTTCTTCACTACTTGTTGCAACAAAATATAAGTCATGTTCATTGAACTTCACCTGCTTTAAGGCTTCTGCAAGTACATAACATCCTGAACGGTCATCCATTGCTTTACCCATATAAACATGGGGCTGAATTTGACGCATACTTGATGCAAAACAAACCATATCACCAATAGAAATACCAAGGTCTTTCACTTCCTGGGCTGTTTCACAGCCAATATCTACATACATATCTTTAACCTGGCCATTACTATCCTTAGTCACATTCAATAAGCCTTCATACTTACGTCCATCCGATGTTGTCACACGCACAATCTGCATTTCCTTACTCTTATCTAACACGCCACCTAATGGCATTAAATAGAGGAAACCAATATCTGAGATATATCTCACTTCAAATCCGACTTCATCCATATGTGCACAAAACATGATCTTTAAAGGATTTAAACTACATCCCTTTTTATGAAAAATCACACTGCCTAAAGAGTCACAATAGACTTCGTCACAATAATCTTTTAATTCATGATAGAGAATATTTCTTACTTCATCTTCACATGATGCAATACTATCTGCATCACTGAGTCTTTTAAGTAATTCATCATTCATGTTGAACACCTCCTAATTCATCTAACACTGCCATCATTTCTTCAAATGACTGGACTTCTAAAATTCTTTCTATATATTTTGGTTCATGCATAAGCGCATAGAGCTTCTTTGTAAGAACCTTATACATTTCTATCTGATCCTTTCTTAAACAAATCATGAATACGAGTTTGACTGTTTTCTCGTGAGATTCAAATGGTTTCTTTAAGATTCTTACAGATATCATGTTTTTTAATGCATCTGTTTCTAATGGGTGAGGAATACAGATTCCATTCATATAAATTGTACTGACATAGGATTCACGTTCTAATACAAGATCCGCAAATCCCTTCTTCCCATAGCCTTGTTCTTCTAATTCAATCGCCATACGATAAATCAAATTCTCATAATCATCATCTTCATCTATCTTAAAAAAATCTTTAGAGAAGAATGACTGATACATTGGTTTATCATTGACCAACGTATAAGGATCATAGTCATCTGTCTGTAAGATCTGCTTAATACGCTGTAAATCCTTATCATCCAGTAATTCCTTGATATAGATAATAGGTGCCTGGATATCAAAAGAAAGTGGCATAATTGTAAATACAAGGTCAGGACAATAATCTAGTAAAGCATCCTGTTGTAAGAATGAGAATGTCTTGACTGTTGCTTTTGGAAAAAGTGATTCTATCTGCAGTTTGATCATATAAGCACTGCCTCCTCCAGAGGAACAGACCACCCCAATACGATCATAAAGCTGTAGTTTTTGTTGTTTTTCCTTTTCCATATGTCCAGCAAAATGCATAGCGACAAATCCGACTTCATCAAAGGTTGGCTTGACATCATAGAGTTCATGAAGCATATCACAGAACTGTATGGCGATATTAAATACGACTGAATTGGTAATACTTAATTCGTTGGCTAATTCATTCTTATAGGAAATCTTGTCATGAAGACGATCTATAAGTAATGTGACATGGATAAGTAACATCTTCTTAAAGTCTTCATCCTGTAAGAATGTTGTTTCATATATTTCATCTGTTTTCTTTAAGAAGTCATTGATGACTTCTTCGAGATTGGTGCATTTAAAACCAATATTTTCTAAACGTTTTCTAAGATTCTTATTTAAGACTGTAATCAATCCATCAATGCTTTCATTAGAGAACTCAACATGATAGAGACCTTTCAACACATCAATCACTTTTTTAGCTAAGCGATGGATTGTGATATCTTGATATGTATAGTCTTCATCCTGTTCACTATGAGTAGAAGCACTATAAACCATGATTTTTAAATAGGCTGTAATATTAAGTAACTCGTTGTAGTTTACATTCACATTTTCCTGCGTAAGTAAACCTATAAAAGATTGTTCGACAAACTTAAAATCCTTTGTGACATCATTGACTGCTGTCTGAATAAAGAAACTGCCGTTGATGTATTCTTCTGTAAGGTACATCTTAAAATCTTGGTCCAAGCCATTGATTTTAATTCCATAGTGTTGTTTTCTTTCGATTTCAAAATGATACACCTTTGCAATTCTTTCTACGATATGCATATCATTCTTGATTACTGTCTTAGAGACCTGGAAGATATCCGCAATCTTATTCATTGAGATATAATCTTCTTGAATGGCAAGATATGATAATATATGCGCAGGTCTTTCATTAGTAGAAACATAGAATGTTTCATTCAATGTTTCTAAGAAATCATTGAACAATGTTTCATTGGTGATTTCTAATAAGTATCCCTGTTCTCTTTTCATATGAAGCAGGAATCCTTTACGTGGAGAAATGCGCATGAGATAAGAAATATCATTTTGAATTGTTCTTTTGGAAACATTGAATTTTGTCACAAAGTAATTCGTTGGCAGATATTTAGAATTGTCTCTGAGTTCTTTAAGTATTGAATATAATCGCACGTTTCTCCCTCCCTACAATCACATTATACAAAGTAAGCCCTTCCAACAAAAGGCAACCTTCTTCATATATACGTGCAATAAAATGACCTTTAGTGATATTTTACCATACAGTTTTTTTAAAGTAACTTTCATAATGATTTGGGGAGATGTATGATTAACTAAGAGGTGATACCAATGAAACATATTCATAATAAGTTAGTCAGAGATCGTATTCCTGAAATCATAGAGAATGATCATAAGACTTGTGTAACAAGAATACTCAATGACGATGAATATCTTGTATGCTTGAAAAGTAAATTATTAGAAGAATGTCATGAGGTCATGAATGCTGAAGGTGAAGATATTAAGAAAGAGATAGCAGATGTATTAGAGGTATTAGAGGCACTAGAAAATACACTTCATATTGATCAGCAGGAAATAATGTCTATTAAAGAAAAAAAAGCACACAATAATGGTGCTTTTGATAAGAAGATCTATCTGGAATATGTAGAGGATCCCTATGAATAAGTATATACAGGACTGGCTTGATGTGATTGAGTATATGAATAATGATAATACATATAAGTTAGCCTGGGGACGTGCTATTCTTGAGAATGTATATACTCTTAATCACATAGAAGAAAATAATGTGATTACATTTGATGCAATAGCACATAAGATGGTGAAGTATTACTGGAATCAGACATTCTTCTTTAATTTAAGGCAAGGATCTAATATCAAAAAGAAACCTGTCATAGTCCAGCAGGTTGATTTACTTATCGATAAGTATAAAGAATTATCTGGGTCTTCTATTCCTACCTGGTTTGATAAAGCAGAACTTGTATTAAATACAGAAGAAAACTTCTATAAGAATGTATTAAAGAAATGTGCAAGAAAGCTGAAGGATGATGTATCTTGGCGTTTTATGAATGTGAATAAGGAAACTAAGAATCTATATGTTCTTAATAAAGATTATCTCTACATATCGATCAATAAAGAACAGGTATTGTTGTTGAAGGAGTATGGTTTTGTCTTATCACAACTACTCAATTACAAATGGGCACAGTTATTAGAGAAGTTCAATAATGCCCCACGTATTACTTCTAAAGTAAAAGGTATCTCTGATAATCAAATCAGAAGAAATAATCTCACTAAATATAAAAATATCTTACTTGAAAATATGAATAAACCAATTGATTTTTATACAGGAGAAGAATTAAAACCTGATGATATCAGTGTAGATCATGTGATTCCTTGGTCATTTATGTATAGTGATGATATCTGGAATCTTGTTTTGACTTCTAAAAGTCATAATTCTTCTAAGTCCAATCATATTCCTAGTAAAGAAGTGATTGAACAACTGAATCAAAGAAACAAAGCTCTTATTGAAACTATCGATAATAGTAAATACAAGGAAGAACTCAATATTGCGATTATGAACAACTATGTAGATAAGTTCTACCTATCAATGAAACTATAATTTTTTCTATATTTATGAATTGTATTGAATTTAGTAATAGAGTTTTCTACAATAATCATAGAGGAACTTAATTGATATTAAGCTGACTCCTTAAATAAAAAAGCCTATTGAGATGCTCATCTCGCCAGGCTTTTTTAGTTTGTATAAAATAATATTTATAAGGGGTTTTATTTTTAGATTTTTATTTGTTTTTTTGTATTCAATTGCATTGCGACAAGGATTTTATTAGTATACTTGTAGAATGTTTTTTTCATAATATATTTTCCTTTTTGTCTGGCCTGTCTATTTATTAGACAGGCTCTTTCATTGTAATGCTGATGTCGTTTAATAAGGGATATCTGTTAGATATATGGTTGAGTAAGATTGAGTCCATTTTTTCAACTCCTTTTCATGAATAGTGCCTCAACAAGAATATTACGAAACCGCAGTTTCCTCCACCAACTATCATGAAAACTTGAGTTGACATTTGTAGTTTTCCTAGGAAATAAAAAAGCCCCAGAACGGGGCTGTACATCAATTTTCTAATAATGATGTAGAAGATGATATCGCAAATATAAATGTAGAACCATTATGAATAAGTGATGTTGTACTTGCAGGTAAGACACCAAACATACCTAATAAGATTAATCCAGTATTTAAAGTGACTATTCTTGTATAGTCACGCTTGATTCTTTTCATCAATAGTTTTGATAATTGTTTAAATACGACAATTTCTTCTAATGATGAAGAAGTAAGTGTCACATCCGCAAGTTCTCTCGCTATATCTGAACTATCCTGTAAAGAAATAGAGACATCTGCACAAGATAAGGCTGGAGTATCATTAACACCATCACCTACCATGACAACTTTATGTCCTTCATCTCTTAATTTTTTGACATAGTTTGCTTTATCTTCAGGTAATACGCCTGCTAAGTAACCATCAATATTGAGTTCTTCCGCAATATGCTTTGCAGCATTCTCACTATCACCTGTTAACATGATGATATTCTTAAAACCACTACTTCTTAAATTTTGAATAGTTTCTTTCGCTTCTTGTTTAAGTGGATCATAGATAGAAATAATACCAGCGAGTTCTCCACCTATTGCGAGGAATATCAAAGAACTGGCACCTTCACTTTGTAAGTTATTGATGAGTGTTTCTATTTCTTCTGTTTTAGTAATATGTTCATCTTCAAATACAAAATGATCACTACCAATAATAGCACGCTGATCACGATAAATAGTCGCAATACCATGCGCAATAATATACTTTACTTCAGCATGTTCTTCTTCATGATGCAAATGTTCAGATGATGCCTGTTTTACTATCGCATTCGCTACACTATGTGGGAAATGTTCCTCTAAACAAGCTGCAATACGTAATACTTCTTCACGTGTATAGTTACCTATTGGTGTAACCTTCTGTACAAATGGCTGAGCATTTGTAAGAGTTCCTGTTTTATCAAAGACAATCGTATCTGCCTGATCCATTGCTTCTAGGTATTTACCACCCTTAACCATAACAGAATGACGACCTGCTTCCTGCATTGCACTAATAATAGAAATAGATGTAGAAAGCTTAATTGCACATGAATAATCCACAAGTAATACAGAAGAAGCACGTGTAAGGTTTCTTGTGGCAAGTAATAATCCAAAGAAAGCCACAAAACTATAAGGGACAATCGCATCAGCTAAATGTTCAGCCCCTGATTGAATACCTGCTTTCAGTGATTCGTTTGTATCAATCATATCTACAATCTTATTAATACGGCTTTCTAATTGCAGATTTCTTACCTTGATATAAATCTTACCTTCTTCTACAACAGTCCCTGCAAAGACAGAACTTCCCTGTTTTACCATCTTACTTAATGGTTCACCTGTAAAGCTAGATTCATTAATCATGGCTTCACCATTTACTACTTCACCATCTACCGGTACCATAGATCCTGTCTGTACAATCACAATATCTTCTTTCTGTAAGTGTGAAGTAGGAATCTGTTTTTCTTTTCCTTCTTCTAATACCCATACTTTATCAATATTGACAGACAATGTTTCTTTAAGCTGTAATGATGTTGTTTTCTTTGTATAGTCTTCAAGTAATGAAGAGATATTCAATAGGAACATGATATTACGTGCTGTACCCCATTGTCCTGATAATAAAGAAACAGAAATACTAGTGGCATCAAGTACTGGTACATCAATACGTTTATGTACAAGAGAGTCCAGTGCTTCTTTCACATATTGAATGGTATGATAAATAGTTAATACGTTTCTTACTGGTAATGGTAGAAACCATTTAGAGGCATATCTTCTTGCGATGATTGCAGTGAATTTCCCAATGTATTGATCGTTGATATCACGGTGATCTATAAGATACTTGTTTTCTTTAATGATCTTTTCATAGGGTGCATCATCAAAGTGAGGGATATCTAGAGAGTTGATTTTGTCAATCAAAGCATCTCTTTGATCAACACTATAAGTAAATAGAATAGAACCTGTTCTTTCATTGACATCGGCTGATTCAACCATATCCCATTTACATAATGCGAAATGTAAGGCAAGTGCCTTATTTCTAGAAAAGCGATAACGGCCATAACGTATTCTCATACGTCCTGGGATGTCATGTACTATACGATACTCTAACATTCTCTTATCACCTAAAAAATAGGAAATAACTATTCCCTATTTTGCTTCTTTCTTGCTTTTCGCTTCAGCATAAATATCTTTTGCATCTTCTACAATTGTATCATATGATGCAAGTGCCTGATCCTTTAACTGCATACCAGTCGCAACTGATTTTACTGCAGCTTTTCTTGCACAGTCACTCTTTACGAACTTACTACCTGCCACTGTAGCGGCTACACCACCTACAAATGACCATAATAATTTGTTTTTGAATAAATCTTTCATATTCTTTTCCTCCTCTGTTAGTCCTAACTAACAAAATCATAATAACACTATAGAGAAGGTTTGTGAACAAAAAAAGTTAGAGGAATATAACTTTTGTTAGAGAAGCATAACCAATGTGCCAGATACTATTAGTATTAATCCAAGTAATGATTTCTTAGAGAGTTTCTCATGGAAAATAAGATAAGAGAATAATACAGTAAATAGAATACTGAGCTTATCAATAGGAGTGACTAGACTTGCTGGACCACTTTGCAGGGCATGATAGAAGCATAACCAGGATCCTCCTGTAGCTAAGCCTGATAACACAATAAAGAGATATTCTTTCTTTGGAATACTTTTCATATTCATTTGACTATGCGTCACAAAAACCACAATCCAGCTCATAATAAGTACAACACTTGTACGAATAGCTGTTCCTAAATTACTTTCAATATTTGTGATTCCTATCTTACCAAGTATTGTCGTCAAACTTGCAAAGACAACAGAAAGAACGGCATAAAGTAACCAGGCATTACTTGTCTGTGCTGTTTCCTTCTTCTTTTCTACCATTAAATATGTACCTGTTGTAAGGCTGATCATACCTATAATCTTATAGACTGTGACGCTTTCTTTGAAGAATATAAGAGAAAGAATAATCGTCAATACAACACTTGTCTTATCTACAGCTGTGACTTTATTAATATTTCCTAGCTGTAATGCCTTAAAGTAACATAACCAGCTCGCTCCAGTAGATATTCCAGAAAGAATTAAGAATAGAAATGTCTTATGGGTGATTGTATGGATTGTATCAAATGATCCGACTATTCCTACCATAATCCACGAGAAGATAAGTACCACAATTGTACGTAATGCAGTGGCTAGATGAGAGTTTGTATGTTCAATACCACATTTTGCGAGAACTGCTGTAAGTCCTGCAAAAAAGGCAGAACCGAATGCATAAAGAATCCACATAAAAAAGCCTCCTTATAATACTATTATAGGAGGCTAAAATGAATTTGTTTAGAATTCTTTGATTGCTTTGATTACATCTTCTACAGTTAAATGGAATGCCTTGAATAAGTCTGCTGGCTTACCTGAAGCACCAAATGTATCCATAGTGACATATTTGCCCTTGAATCCTGCGAATTCACCCCAAGATAAACGGCTTCCTGCTTCTACAATAATTCTATTTTCTACACATGATGGTAAAATAGATTCTTTGTATTCTTCAGACTGTTCTCTGAATAATTCCTGGCAAGGCATAGAAACGATTCTGATATTTAAGTTAGGGTCTTTTAATTGTTCTTTAGCTTTGACTGCTAAGTCTACTTCTGAACCTGATGCAATGATGATGATATCTGGCTTACTCATGCAGTCATCAATGATATAACCACCTCTTAAGGCACCTCTGTTACTGCCTACCATCTTAGGTAAGTCCTGTCTAGAAAGGATGAGAGATGTAGGTGTTTCTTTTGAACTCATTGCGACATACCAGCCGGCTTTTGTTTCAAATTCATCACATGGTCTAAATACATACATGTTAGGCATTGCACGAAGCATAGTCAACTGTTCTACTGGTTCATGTGTTGGTCCATCTTCCCCTACACCAATACTATCATGAGTAAATACATAAGTAAGTGGAAGCTTCATTAATGAAGATAAACGAGCCATAGGTTTTACATAGTCACTAAATACAAAGAATGTAGCCACATATGCTTTTAATCCACCATATAACATTAAACCATTACCTACTGCAGCCATAGCCTGTTCTCTTACACCAAAGTGGATATTACGTCCACCATAGTTGTCTGCACTGAATTCACCTTCACCCTTTAAGACTGTCTTATTAGAAGGTCCTAAGTCGGCTGAACCACCAATGAAGTTAGGAGCAAAATCCTTAATAAGGTTCATTGTTTCACCACTTGCAGCACGAGTTGCGATATTGTGATGTTTATTTGCCCAGAATAATGGGTTATCCTTGAAGATTCTTGCAAAGTCAGGGTTAAAATACTGTTCCCATACAATCTTCATTTCAGGATATTCTTCAAAATATTTATCCTGCATGTTAGTCCAAGCATCATATAAATCATCTACACGTTTTTGTGTAGAAGCTAGATAGTCATATACTTCTTCTGGTACATAGAAATCTTCCTGTGGAAGACCTAGTTTTTCTTTTAATGCCTTGATGTTATTCACGCCTAATGGTGCACCATGAGTGCTTTCTGAACCTTCGTTTGGACTATCTTTACCGATAGTTGTCTTGATTTCAATGAACTTAGGTTTACCTTTAATAGTCTTTGCTTTTTCTAATGCAGCAAGTACTTCATCTAAGTTATCACCATCTTTTACAGTTAATGTTTCAAAACCAAATGCCTTTACTCTGTCTGATACATTTTCTGTAAATGTGATATTTGTGTTACCTTCGATAGAAATGTTGTTTGAATCATATAAGATGATGAGCTTTTCTAACTTAAGTGTACCAGCGAGTGATAATGCTTCTGAAGAAATACCTTCCATCATACATCCATCACCAGCTAATGCATAAACATAATGATCAAATAGATCATAACCTGGTTTATTAAATACAGTGGCTAAATGAGCCTGACCCATTGCCATACCAACAGCCATGCCTAAGCCCTGTCCTAGTGGACCTGTAGTGGCATCTACACCTACTGTATGTCCATATTCTGGATGTCCTGGTGTAAGTGAACCTAACTGTCTAAACTGCTTTAAATCATCCATAGTTAAGCCATAACCATATAGATGTAATAAACTATAAAGCATGCTTGAACCATGTCCTGCTGATAAAATAAAACGATCTCTGTTAACCCATTCAGGATGCTTTGCACTATGGTTTAATACCTGTGACCATAATACATGAGTGAATCCAGCAGCCCCTAAAGGAAGTCCTGGATGTCCTGAATTTGCTTTCTGAATCATATCTGCACAAAGTGCTTTAATTGTATATACTGTTTTTTGATCAATCTTGTTCATTTTTTCTGTTTTCTCCCATTCATCATTGTTAAATATTATACCTGTTCTCTTTTTGTGAATGCAAGATATTTAGTACTTCACATTCCAATTCATTGCAGCATTATATAAGAAATACAGGCCATACATTAAGCAGCCTTCATCAAAGATAGTGGCTTTGTTATGAAGACCATAAATATAACCATCCTGTTTACATCCTGCCGCAAGAGTAACAAAGAGTGAAGGTACATTGGCAGTAATATGGCCAAAGTCTTCTGAGATAGTAAGAGGTAGTTCTAGCTTCTTGATATAACCACCAAATACATCTTTTTCTACATCCATAATAGATTTAAGTAATGCAGGATCATTGTAGACACTTGGTGCCTGCTGTAAGATTGTGATACCTGCCTGGGCATGATACATAGAAGCAATACTTTGTACTAATTCATTGACTCTTCCCATAATATATTCCTGATCATCTGGACGATAACTTCTTAGTGAACATTTCATATAGGCTTTTTCTGGAATAATATTATGGGCTTTACCTGCATTCATAATACCGATTGTAAGTACATCATCATGACTCATGCTGATTTCTTTAGGAATGATTTCCTGTAATTGCTGGTAGATATGAACAGCCACACGAAGTGCGTCAATACCTTTTTCTGGCATAGAACCATGTGAACTCTTACCCGTAATATTGATTTCAAAGATTGTAGAAGCTGTTGTCATTGCTTTACGAATCGTACGGATTGTACCTGTCTTATCTTCTGTCGCCGGCATGACATGTAAGCCTACTGCCGCATCAACATGAGGATATTTCAATACCCCATCTTCAATCATCATCTTACAGCCTACTAGTCCTTCTTCATGAGGTTGGAAGACAATCTTGATCTGTCCTTTGAGTTTCTTTTCATTCTGTTTTAATAGTTTGGCACACATCAACATCATAGATGCATGCATATCATGTCCACATGCATGCATTGCCCCATTAATAGACTTAAAAGGAAGATTTGTATGTTCTACAAGTGGTAATGCATCCATATCACTTCTAAGTAAAAGAATCTTCTTATCATGAGGTCCTACAAGTACTTCAATACTTCCTCCGGGATTCACAATAATATTCTCATAACCATACATTTCAAGCAGTTTCACTATATATTCCTGTGTCTGAGGAAGAGGATGACCGACTTCTGGATGTTCATGAAAATGTCTTCTCAATCGTATTAATTCCTGTTCAATATCCTTGTTATTTGATATCCATTTTTCTATCTTTTCCATAACTTACACCTACTTTTCCATTTCTTGAATAATACGTCTTGTATTAATAATCTTTTGTGCATATTTTTCTTTATTACGTTTCACTAATCCATAGTAAAGAAGATCAATGATAATAAGTGAAGAATAACGAGAACTCATCGCTCCGATACGTAATGACTGTTCCTGTGAAGGAATAGTTAATACATAATCTACTAACTTACCAAGCTTATTATATGCAGATTGTGTAATTGCGACAGATGGGATGTTCATTTCCTTTGCCCATTTAGCCGCAGTGACTATACCTTTTGTCTCTCCACTATATGAAACAAAGATGGCTAAATCTTCCTGTGTCATAGTAGGTACAAAAGTCATCTGTAAATGAATATCAGGGCAATAACTAGAAGGTTTCCCTATCCTCATAAGCTTATGTATAAAATCATCGCAGACAATAGCTGAACCCCCTACTCCAAATAAGTAAACATGTTTCGCTTGTTCTAAAGCTTTCACAACATCTTCTAGTGTAGAAGCACTAAGAAGATGATATGTTTTATCAATAGTCACAATCTGAGAATGATGTACTTTATTCATAAGTGTTGCCATATCTTCATCTGGATGTAGTAAGTTATCTACTTCAGGAATTAATCCTACTAGATCCTTGGCAAGTTCAATCTTCAATTGTGGAAAACCTGAATAACCAAGTTTTTTCGCAAATCTAACAATTGCTGCAGAAGATGAATGTGTCTTTTCTCCAAGTTTCATAGCAGAATCATCAAGAACATGTTCTGGATGTTCTATGATATATTGCGCTATTTCTTTTTCTGTTTCTGTAAGGCTTGCTTCTTTAATACGTGTAATACAGCTCATTAGAACCTCCTTCTCATATATGACTACGCATATATGTTTTTATTTGTCTTTCCTTATACAAAAGTATACCATGTTTTTCTTTTACATCGCATTTTTTATGGCACATTATATGAATTATATGCGTTTTTAATAAGATTTTATCATTTTAAAAGAAATTTTATTATCATTTAATAATTCATTTTATCATGAATATGAGGTGCTTTTTTTCGCTTATTCCGATAAATATGTATGATAATTTAACGTTATGGTGATAATTTTTTATTGACATGACTATTTTCTATTCGTATAATGCAGTCATACCAGAAAGGTAAAAAGAAAACATAAACATGATAAAGGGGGAGTGCTTATGGCAAAGGTTTTAACTGAAGTTTTTGGTATATGGTATTTAATTGGTGCCGCGTTTGTATTCTTTATGCAGGCAGGCTTCGCAATGGTTGAGGCAGGGTTCACCCGTGCTAAGAACGCCGGAAATATCATCATGAAGAACTTGATGGATTTCTGTTTAGGAACTGTTGCTTTTCTTATTGTAGGTTACAGCTTCTTATGTGGGAGTGATATAGCTAACGGATTTATTGGCTGGGTTGGTTTTGGAAATGGTCCATTAACTAATTTTGCATCAACGGATTGGTCTAGCTTCGTATTCAACTTAGTATTCTGTGCAACTGCAGCAACTATCGTATCTGGAGCCATGGCAGAAAGAACTAAGTTCTTAAGTTATTGTATTTATTCATTCGTTATTTCTTTAATTGTTTATCCTATTGAAGCTCATTGGGTTTGGGGACCTGATGGATGGTTAACAGCAATGGGATTCCATGATTTCGCTGGCAGTGCAGTTATTCACTTTGTTGGTGGTTTAACTGCTTTAATTGGGGCTAAACTTCTTGGTCCTCGTATTGGTAAGTTTAATAAAGATGGAAGCCCAAATGGTATTCCTGGTCATAGTTTAACTATTGGTGCTTTAGGTGTATTCATTCTTTGGTTTGGCTGGTATGGATTCAACGGTGCTGCTGCTAAGAATGGTACACAGTTAGCAACTATCTTTGCAACGACTACTGTTGCACCAGCTCTAGCAACATGTACTGTAATGATCTTTACTTGGTTAAAGTATGGTAAACCTGATGTAGCTATGAGTTTAAACGGTTCTCTTGCAGGTTTAGTTGCAATTACTGCTGGATGTGATGCAGTTAATGTAATGGGTGCTTGTATTATTGGTATTTTGTCTGGATTTACTGTTTGTTTCTTTACTTGGTTATTAGATTATAAATTACATATCGATGATCCAGTTGGTGCTGTCGCTGTTCATTTTGGTAATGGTTTACTTGGTACTATCTGTGTTGGATTATTTGCCTGCGGTACTGATACAATGCCTAAGGCTCAGGGTCTATTCTACGGAGGAGGCTTTAAGTTATTAGGTACTCAGTTACTTGGATTATTATGTATTGGTGTTTGGACTGCTGTATTAATGACTATTACATTCTTGGTTATTAAGCATACTGTTGGTCTTAGAGTTACTGAAGAAGAAGAAATTACTGGTCTTGATAAGCTTGAACATGGTTTAGAGAGTGCTTATGCAGGTTTCGCATTAGAAACAGAAACTTATACTGGTGCTACTGCTGTAACTGTTTCAGCTCCTGAATTAAGTGTTGCAGAAACTGTTCCTACTGTTGCAGTCAATGGGGAAGGTAAAATCAGTAAGATTGTTATTATTGCGAAAGCAGAAAAGATGGATGCTTTAAAAGTTGCTATGAACGATATTGGCGTTGCTGGTATGACAGTGACAAGAGTATCAGGCTGTGGTGTTCAGAAAGGACAGACTGCTTATTATAGAGGCGCTAAGGTTGATATCCAGTTATTGCCTAAGGTAAAGGCTGAGATTGTTGTATCTAGTATTCCTGTACAGACAGTTGTAGATGCAGCAAGAAGTGTTCTATACACTGGTCATATGGGTGATGGTAAGATCTTTATCTATAATGTAGAGAATGTCGTAAGAATCTCTTCTGGTGAACAAGGTCCTGAAGCCTTAAGCTATAAAGACTAACTAAAAATGAGACTCGATTAGTCGAGCCTCATTTTTTTCATTATTTGTTTGATTGGTACTGTTTATATTCTCTTCCTATATAATATAGATATATAAAGGAGACAGATATGGGTAAAATAATATTTCTAGATGTAGATGGTACATTAATTGATTATGAAGCAAAATTACCTGCTTCAGCAGCTAAGGCAGTAGACATGGCACGAGCAAATGGACATAAGGTATATATTTGTACAGGATGTTCTAAGGCTGAAGTACTACAGCGTAATTTATGTGATTTAGATGGTATGATTGGTGGTAATGGTGCTTATGTAGAAGACCATGATAAAGTTGTTATGCATCAAGGATTATCAAAGGAAGATGTAAAACATATTGTAGATTGGTGTAATGAGAGACACTTAGGATTTTATCTAGAAGCTAATAGCGGTATGTATTGCAATGACTATATGTTAGAACAGGGTCCTGAAACAATGGTTAAGTATGCTCAGGGTAAAGGAGCTGACCTAGAGAAAGCAAAGGAATCTTCTAAAGCATTCATGGATGGATTTATTCATTTACAGGGTGAAGACTTATATAGAGATGATGTAAATAAAATCAGCTTTATCTTAAGCTCTTATCAGGATCATTTAGATTCCAAGGTAGAATTCCCTGACCTTATTGCAAATACATGGGGTGGTAAGGGTGAAGTAGCCTTATATGGTGATTTAGGCCCTACTGGTATTACTAAGAGACATGCGATTGAAGTGTTGATGGAACATCTTGGTGCTGATTTTAAGGATACTATTTCTTTTGGCGATGCAAAGATTGATTTATCAATGTTTGAATGTTGTGCTTATAATGTCGCTATGGGTAATGGTGGTCCAGAAATTAAGGAAGCAGCAGATTATATTACGACTGATGTTAATGATGATGGACTTTATAATGCATTTAAACATTTAGGACTAATTTAAAAGCCGTTGTGAGTGTAATGCTCACAACGACTCAGATTGTTGACAAATTAGATGAAAATATCAATTGGACTATCCAAAATTGGTATTTTCATTTTTTGTTTGCTTGAAATATTCATATATCACTCTAAATATAAAAAAAGGCAAGCATATTGGGGTTATATTAGCCCCATTCTTCGCTTGCACAATCCCAGTTTCTTGAGATTATGGCAGCTGAAAATGATCAGCGATTCATGCTGATTTTTCACTAGCCCTTTTAAACGCGTAAATCGCATGCCATGATTTTCCTTGGCATCCGCAAACACACGTTCAATTGTTTCTTTTCTTTGTGGATAGACGATTTTCCATTCATCGGTCTGTCTTATATAATCTGCTTCTTCTCTATCAGATTCCCATACATGTCTTGTAATCGTTTTTACATGTTTCTTTGATTGTGTACATTTTGATAGGAAAGGACATCCTTCACAGTCCTTTGGATTGCTTTCATAGACTCTGTATCCTTCTCTGTTGGTTGTTTTATAGTGAAGATCTTTTTCATTAGGACAGATATAGATGTCTAAATATTCATCATATACATACTCATACTTTTTAAAGAATCCCTTTTTGGTCATTGGTCTCTTATATGGAAGAAATGGCACTCTACCGCTTGTTAGTATCTGATGACAGATCGGTGATGTATTGAATCCTGCATCTAGACATACGTTTTTGATGGCTTCATATTTCTGGATAAGTTCATTGTATATTTCTGAGAATATTGCACTGTCATGCATGTTTCCTGGTGCCACCTTATTAAAGAGAACATAGCCGTATCTGTCACATATTGTCATATGTGAATAGGCAAAGCACTTCTGCTTCTCACCCTTATGGAACAGACCGCATTCTGGGTCTGTAGTGCTTTCCTTGATATGCTTTGTTTTCTTTAATTCAATTTCTTCTCCAGTTTCTTCATCAAATGCATATTCTTTCTTGTCTAATGATTCAAATGGTTTCTTGTCATTTTCTGCTCTTTGTTCATTGATTTCTTCAAGTAATTCTTTTTCATATGCCTTAGCTACAATCTCTACTTCCTTATCTGTAGCTTTTCTAGAATTCGCATTAGCTTTTCTATGTGTGCCATCACCAAAGACAGTAGTGGTATCAATAAAACCATTATCAATGCCGTGCCTGATGATATGATTAAAGATCTGGTCAAAGACTTCACTATCCTTGTATCTTCTCTGATAGTTCTTAGACCATGTAGAATAGTTTGGAACATCTTCATAAATGCTGATACCTAAAAACCATCTATAAGCTATATTGACCTTGATCTCTTCACAGGTCTTTCTCATAGAGTTGATGCCGAATGTATAATTGATAAAAATCATTTTAAAAAGTACCACAGGATCAATAGAACGTCTGCCGAAATTACTGTAGAGTGATTTCACTAACGGATAGATGAATTTCCAATCTATCGTAGCTTCCAGTGTTCTAACCAAATGATCCTGTGGTACTAGGTCATCTAAAGTACTCATGATAAGTCCATCATGTTTAATGTTTGCACGATTAGTCATAGCCATATTTATATCCTCCAATTAAGCACCTTAATTATACCATTTTCAGGCGATAATTGACAGGAAACGAAAAAGGCCGTAAGGCCACAAATTTTGCTTAATTGGAGTGTGGACACTTACGACAGTAACTATATTATCATATACTCTTCAAATTTAAAAGAAAAGACTGTTAACATTTAGTTTGTCAACAGTCTGAACAGACACATATGTGTCTGTTAAGTTCTAAATGGTGGACCTCTGTAGAAAACGGCGAACTCATAATAAAGCAGGCAGAAATGTCTGCTTTTTCTGTTGGGCAAATCCGTCAGGAATGCAGTCAAAATCAAAAAAAAAAAAAAATAAGAAGAAAGCGAAGCTTTCTTCTCAATGTAATACGTGAGGAGGTGAGTCATTTGGGTACAGTTACAGATAACACAGGAATGTATGTAAGATACATCCCTATTACACGGGAAGAGGTTATTGAATTCTGTAAGAATCCCGAAACTTTATCTGGAAGTGAAGGCTTTGCAGAAAAGATTGAGAAGCAGATTGAATACAAGGATCTGATCTCAAGAAAATACACAAAAAAAAGGATGACTTCAGATGGTACGAAAAAGACGTATACAAACATATATGCCCATAAACTTTATATGCTTGTACCTCAGCCTGGAGAATTAAGAGGACAGTGCTATAAGACATTGATCAAGAGTTTCATCAAGGACTGGACAGATAGTTATGTAGCAGAACGAATTGTGTACTGCTTCAAGGTAATACATAAGAAGACATATTCTCAGTGTGAACTGATCATATTCTCAAGGCTTCCTCTGGGAGAAGAGATGAAAAAGTATCAGACGTATCCTAATGACTATTATTGGGACCCAGTAAAGAAGAGAAGAGCATCAAAGAACTGTGAAGGTGCAGTGCTCCGTCACAAAAAAGGGGAGTACATCCTGGATAAGGATGGAAACAAGAAGGAAATCATTCTCCATGTAGAGGAGCACGATACTGGATTGTTCTTCTTCAAAGAATTTGAATGCTTTGTTAATTCAATGAAGAAATCGCTAAAAAGGGCGATTGATCACTTGGGACTGAGTAGACATGTGTCTACAGTATTTCCTTACATAACAGCAAAGAAAGGATTTTCTCCAGCTTCTATTGGAAAGGTAAGACTCAGAAACAAGCTTATAAGAAGAGTGAATGAATATATGTTTCATCTAGAGGGGTTATATCAAGAATTTGGAGCGGGTATAGATCCAACTCATCCTGAACTGAAGAAAAAATATTTTTCCTTCATCCAATCAATGAATCATCATCTTTATGCGATGGGAGGAAGTATTGAGGGACATGATTATTATCTTTCATATTATCAGAGACAGGAATCATACAAATGGCAGTTAGAAATGCTTGATACTGGCATAAACGTAAGAATTGCACTATTAGAGATGTGGATATATGAACATATTGCTAAATATTATGGCATTGAAAAACCTGAGGATAAAATCTATGAATCCAACAGACACGTTTATCTGCTTAAATCAACTATATAAGATTATATGAATTTTCAGTTTATTTTCTTTGCAAGGAAAATAATACATTATTTATAAAAAATCCTGCTGATGGTTGATGCAGGAGCTGAAAACTGACATAGAAGAATAAATGCTGAATATCACAGCAATCCCATTCCGTTCATTATGTTTTTATATATTTTATTCCCTTCTAAATAAAATCATACTTCAGCTTCTGCACCAGCCATTGGCTGGGAAAGATAGAACATTGAAAACTGAATGAAGGCGGTCTACAAGACATCATCGCTATCCGACACGGTCTCGCTAGGAATCACTTGAATTCATAAGATCCTGATAAAAGGATATCTGATTTTAGATTGAGCAAGAAAGAACAAATGGATTCAAACAGATTTGCGATAAAGATGACAGCGGAAGAGC
>ENA-ORMS01000578-ORMS01000578.1-human-gut-metagenome-genome-assembly--contig:-NODE-578-length-36056-cov-4.930530_pt1 | contig 36056 bp, 27 predicted proteins | sample MGYA00242104_ERZ508997 | MGnify/ENA primary metagenome ERZ508997 (study PRJEB26280, sample SAMEA2338704) | human gut metagenome | biome: human gut; feature: human-associated habitat; material: faeces... | reverse complement strand
GGTTGATCTGGTCCATCGAACCACGGGCGCCGGAATCCGCCATCATGTAGATGGGATTCAGCTTACCGAAGTTCTCCTTCAGCGAGGATTTTACCTCGTTGGTGGCGTCACGCCAGATGGCAATGGTCTGCTGGTAGCGGTCGTCCTCGGAGATATAGCCGCGGTCAAACTTCTTGCGGATCTTGGCAACCTTCTCCTCTGCGTCCGCCAGAATATCCTTCTTGTTGGGCGGAATGGTGGCATCGCAGACGGCAACGGTCAGTGCGGCACGGGTGGAATACTTGTAGCCCTGGCTCTTAATGGCGTCCAGAACCTCACTGGTATCGGTGGTGCCGTGTTTCTTTATGCTCTTGTCAATGATCTTGGAAAGCTGCTTCTTGCCCACCTGGAAGTCGACCTCGGGACGCAGTGCATTTTCGGGGATCGTGCGGTCAACAAAGCCCAGATCCTGCGGAATGGGATTATTGAAGATATTGATGCCCACGGTGGTGTGGATACTGCCGGTCACGGTCTTACCGTTCACCACCTTGGTGGTACGCACCAGCACCGGCTCATGCAGCGACAGTGCGCCGGTCTGATATGCCATCAGCGCCTCATCGGGGCTGCGATAGATCTTCAGCTCGTGGGGATTTTCGGCATACGCCTTTTCCCATTCGGAAATGGAGGTAAATACGCCGGGGTTGCGAATCTCATCGGTAGCATAGTTCTCATCAATAATGGTGGTTAGATAGTAGGAACCCAGCACCATATCCTGCGAGGGCACTGCCACAGGGCGGCCATCGGAGAGCTTCAGCAGGTTATTGGCAGCCAGCATCAGGAAGCGAGCTTCTGCCTGCGCCTCGGCGGAGAGCGGTACGTGTACCGCCATCTGGTCGCCGTCAAAGTCGGCATTGAAAGCGGCACAGACAAGCGGATGCAGCTGAATGGCCTTGCCTTCAATCAATACTGGCTCAAAAGCCTGGATACCCAGTCTGTGCAATGTAGGCGCCCGATTCAGCATAACAGGGTGTTCACGGATAACCTCTTCCAGAATATCCCACACGACCGGTTCCTGCAATTCAACCAAGCGTTTTGCCGCCTTGATCGTTGTGGCCAACCCCATCAGTTCCAGCTTGTTGAAAATGAAAGGTTTAAACAGCTCCAATGCCATCAGCTTCGGCAAACCGCACTGGTGCAATTTCAACTGCGGACCAACTGTAATAACCGACCGACCGGAATAATCGACACGTTTGCCCAGCAGATTCTGGCGGAAGCGTCCCTGCTTGCCCCGCAGCATGTCGGACAGAGACTTGAGGGGCCTGTTGCCGGGGCCGGTAACGGGGCGTCCGCGCCTGCCGTTGTCTATGAGCGCGTCCACCGCCTCCTGAAGCATACGCTTTTCGTTGCGCACTATTATATCCGGCGCGCGCAGCTCCAACAGTCTCTTGAGGCGGTTGTTTCTGTTTATAACTCTGCGGTACAGGTCGTTCAGGTCGGAGGTGGCGAACCTGCCGCCGTCAAGCTGTACCATAGGGCGAAGCTCGGGGGGCAGCACTGGCACTGCGTCCATGATTATCCACTCGGGCTTGTTGCCGCTCTTTATAAAGGCTTCCACTACCTCCAGGCGCTTGATGGCATTGCTGCGCTTCTGGCCGGAGGAGTTGTCTATCTCCCTGCGGAGCTCTTCTTCCAGCTTTTCAAGGTCCAGCGCCTGCAAAAGCTCCTTTATGGCCTCTGCGCCCATACCTGCGCGGAAGGATTTCGGCCCGTACTCGGCCTGGGCGTCCCGGTATTCCTTATCGGAGAGCACCTGCTTGTACATGAGGGGGGTGGTGCCCGGATCCAGCACTACAAAGGCCGCGAAGTACAGCACCTTTTCAAGGGAGCGGGGGGACATATCCAGCAGCATCTTCATGCGGCAGGGAATGCCCTTAAAATACCATATATGGGATACGGGGGCGGCCAGCTCTATGTGGCCCATGCGCTCGCGGCGCACCTTTGCCCTCGTTACCTCTACACCGCACTTGTCGCAGACAACGCCCTTGTAGCGCACACGCTTATAGCGTCCGCAATGGCACTCCCAGTCCTTGGTGGGCCCGAATATGCGCTCACAGAACAGGCCGTCGCGCTCGGGCTTCAGGGTACGGTAGTTTATGGTTTCGGGTTTCTTTACCTCGCCGTGGGACCATTCGCGGATCTTTTCAGGTGAGGCAAGGCCAATCTGTATAGCGTCGAAATTGGTAAGCTCAAACAATTTCTTAATCTCCCTTCGGCCTTATTTAGTTCAAGTCGTCTGTATCATCGCCGTCTGCGGAAATATCGAAGTCATCTCCGTCGTCGGCTGCATCGTCAAAATCGAATTCGTCAAACTCGGCAAAGTCGCTGTCGTTTGCATACTGGTCCGGTGTATCCTCAAGGCCCGCCATGTTGACGTCCATAGGCGCCACATCCTCGTCGTCTATCATCTCGCCGATCTTTATCTCTTCCTTTGTCTCGTTGAGCACCTTTATATCGAGGCCCAGCGACTGAAGCTCCTTTATGAGCACCTTGAAGGATTCGGGTACGCCCGGCTCAGGCACATTCTCGCCCTTGACTATGGCCTCATAGGTCTTTACGCGGCCCACGACGTCATCGGACTTGACGGTGAGGATTTCCTGAAGGGTATTGGCAGCGCCATAGGCCTCCAGTGCCCAGACCTCCATTTCGCCGAAGCGCTGGCCGCCAAACTGGGCCTTGCCGCCCAGAGGCTGCTGAGTAACCAGGCTGTAGGGGCCGGTGGAACGGGCATGTATCTTGTCGTCTACCAGGTGATGCAGCTTCAGGTAGTACATATAGCCTACGGATATCCTGTTCTCGAAGGGCTCGCCGGTGCGGCCGTCGTAAAGCACCGTCTTGCCGTCCCAGTCCTTGCCTGCCTTTACCAGCATGGACTTTATGTCCTCCTCGGTAGCGCCATCGAATACGGGGGTAGCGATGTTCCAGCCAAGGGTCTTGGCGGCCATTCCCAGATGCAGCTCAAGCACCTGACCTATATTCATTCGGGAAGGAACGCCCAGAGGGTTCAGGACTATCTGCAAGGGAGTGCCATCGGGCAGGAAGGGCATATCCTCCTCGGGAAGTATCCTGGATACAACACCCTTGTTGCCGTGGCGGCCCGCCATCTTATCGCCTACGGATATCTTGCGCTTCTGCGCTATGTATACGCGAACCAGCTCGTTTACTCCCGGAGGCAGCTCGTCCTTGTTCGCCCTCGTGAAGACCTTTACGTCTACTATGACTCCGCCTTCGCCATGAGGCACGCGGAGGGAGGTATCCCTGACCTCTCTTGCCTTCTCGCCGAATATGGCGCGGAGCAGCCGCTCCTCGGCGGTGAGCTCAGTCTCGCCCTTGGGCGTTACCTTGCCGACCAGTATGTCGCCGCTCTGCACCTCTGCGCCGATGCGGATAATGCCGCGGTCGTCCAGATTGGCCAGCGCGTCCTCGCCCACGTTGGGTATATCGCGGGTTATCTCCTCCTCGCCCAGCTTGGTATCGCGGGCTTCGGTCTCGTGCTCCTCGATATGTATGGAGGTATAGACGTCTTCCTTGACGAGCTTTTCGCTTATCAGTACGGCGTCCTCGTAGTTATAGCCCTCCCAGGTCATAAAGCCTATGAGGATATTGCGTCCCAGCGCTATCTCTCCCTGATCGGTGGAGGCGCCGTCGGCTATCACCTGCCCGGGTATTACCCGTTCGCCCTTTACCACTATGGGACGCTGGTTGATGCAGGTGCCCTGGTTGGAGCGTTTAAACTTGATTATGTTGTAGGTTCTGTCGTTGCCGTCATCGCCGGCTATCACTATATGGCTTGCGTCAACGCGCTTTACGACGCCGTGCTGGCGGGAAAGCACCACGACGCCTGAGTCGTGTGCAGCCTTGTACTCCATGCCTGTGCCCACCACGGGAGCCTCGGGCTTGAGGAGGGGCACTGCCTGACGCTGCATATTGGAGCCCATCAGCGCGCGGTTAGCGTCGTCGTTCTCCAGGAATGGTATCATTGCGGTAGCGACGGACACCAGCTGCTTGGGGGATACGTCCATGTAGTCGGTCTCGGTGGCCTTTACTTCGATTATCTCGTCCAGCCTTCTTGCAACGACCCTGTCCTTGGCAAACCACACCCTGCCGTTCTCGTCGGTAACGGTAGGCTCGTTTGCCTGAGCCACTATGTAGTCGTCCTCCTCGTCGGCGGTGAGGTAAACTATCTCGCTGCTTATGCTCTTGTTCTTCCCGTCCACCCTGCGATAGGGCGCCTCAATAAAGCCGTAGCGGTTTATGCGGGCATAGGTGGAAAGGGAGTTTATAAGGCCTATGTTAGGGCCTTCAGGGGTCTCTATAGGGCACATGCGGCCGTAATGGGAATAGTGAACGTCTCGAACCTCGAAGGTGGCGCGCTCACGGTTCAGGCCTCCGGGGCCCAGAGCGGACAGCCTGCGCTTATGGGTAAGCTCCGCAAGGGGGTTTGTCTGGTCCATAAACTGGGACAGCTGAGATGAACCGAAGAACTCCTTTATGGCGGCCGTCACGGGGCGGATATTTATGAGGTTGGAGGGCATAGCGGTCTCGGTGTCCTGTATGGACATGCGCTCCCGCACCACGCGCTCGAGACGGGTCATGCCGACGCGGATCTGGTTCTGGAGCAATTCGCCCACACTTCTTATGCGGCGGTTGCCCAGATGGTCGATATCGTCGGTGCGGCCTATGCCGTGGCTCATGCCGAGAAGATAGCTTATGGAGGCGGTTATATCATCGGTGATGATATGGCGGGGTATAAGGTCGTACACCCGGGCCTTCAGGAACTTCTTGAGCTCCTCCTCTTCCATGTCTCCCGCTTCCTCCAGAAGCTTCATGAAGGTGGGGTAATGTACCTTCTCGTTCAGACCGGCCTCTTCGGGATCGAACTTCAGGTAGCACTTGGCGTCCACGAACAGGTTGCCGAGTATCTTTACCCTGGCGCCGTCGGGCGCTACGACGTATACGCCGTGTACGCCGGCGTTTTCGATTGCCTCGGCGGCCTCGCGGCTTATTACTTCTCCCTCAGTGGCAAGTATCTCGCCGGTACCGGGAGCTATGACGTTTTCCGCCGCAGTAAGGCCGTGGAGGCGCGAGGCGATGGAGAGTTTCTTATTAAACTTATAGCGGCCCACTCTGGCAAGGTCGTAGCGCTTGTCAAAGAACAGGGCGTTCAGCAGGCTGCGCGCGGATTCCTCTGTAGGAGGCTCGCCGGGGCGCTGGCGCTTGTATATCTCTATCAGGCCTTCCTCGGTGTTTTTGGTTGTATCCTTCTCGAGGGTTATCTTCAGGCGCTCGTCTTCGCCCAAAAGCTCCAGTATCTCGCCGTCTGAGCTGTAGCCCAGGGCACGCAGCAGCGCGGTTATAAAGACCTTCCTCTGGCGGTCGATCTTTACGTACATTATCTCATTGCTGTCGGTCTCGTACTCAAGCCATGCGCCGCGGTTAGGTATCACCTGAGAGGCAAAGAGGTGCTTGCCGACTTTATCTATAGATTCGGAATAGTATACGCCAGGTGAGCGGACCAGCTGAGAGACTATTACCCGCTCTGCACCGTTTATGATGAACGTGCCCTGCTCGGTCATAAGAGGGAAGTCGCCCATGAACACGGGCTGTTCCTTGACCTCGCCGGTCTCTTTATTTATAAGGCGAACTGTAACGCGAAGCGGGGCGCAGTAGTTTACGTCCCTTTCCTTGCACTCCTCCACCGAGTATTTCGGATGGTCGAAATCTATGGAGTAATCTACAAACTCAAGGACGAGCTTTTCGGAATAGTCTGTAATGGGCGAAATGTCGTCAAGAACTTCCTTGAGATCCTCCTCCACAAAGCGCTGATAGGAATTTTTCTGAACCTCTATCAGGTCGGGCATATCAAGAACTTCATTGATACGGGAAAAGCTCATGCGCTTTTTCTTGCCCATGTAAACCTCATGCACCATCGCGTTCACTCCTTATACTTTGTTATTACCATATAACCATGGATTATATTATCGGCGCGTCACTCCATATGAGCATTTCCATTTTGTGGGCATAGGATACCCAGCATGATTTTTGTGGGAAAAATCAACTGTAAAAAGGCCAATCCCCGCAATTTACCATGCTAACGCAGTATATTATTGTAACACCGCGTGTCAAGGTTGTCAACGAGAATAATGGCCTTTCTTAATATTTTTTATATTTGGTTTAACTCCGGGCAATCGGCCCTGTTTTTTTCTATGCCTGCTTTACCTTGGCGAATATCATTCTGCCTGCCGAGGTCTGCAATACGCTTGTAACCGTGACGTCCACCGTCTCCCCCACTAAGCGCCTGCCGTTTTCTATTACTATCATAGTGCCGTCATCCATATAGCCTATACCCTGGCCCGCCTCCTTGCCCTCCTTGACCACGAACACGCTCATTTCCTCGCCGGGCATTGCGATGGGCTTGAGGGCGTTTGCCAGCTCGTTTATATTGAACACGGGTACCTTGCGCACAGCCGCCACCTTGTTAAGGTTATAATCGTTGGTTACAACCACGCCGCCAAGCTCCGATGCCATGAGTATCAGCTTGGCGTCCACCTCGTCCACATCCTTATAGTCAGTGCTGACTACGGTGATGGGGACGGACTTTTTATCCTGCATGCCCTTGAGTATGTCCAGCCCCCGCCTGCCCCTGTTGCGCCTGAGCCCATCCGAGCTGTCCGCGATATGCTGAAGCTCCCTGAGCACAAAGCTCGGCACTATTATTTCGCCCTCAATTATGCCGGTATCACATATTTCCGCGATGCGTCCGTCGATTATGACGGAGGTATCCAGAAGCTTAGGCCGTGCCAAGCCGTGAGCCTTTCCGTGGCCGCCCGCGGCGGGGATGGGGAACTGCCCCTTCCGCCTGCTCATGGCGCTCCACCCAAGGTATCCGAAGGCGATGTACAGTATTACGTCTATGACCAGAACTACCCACGCAGGCTTGAAGCGCGCCACCAGAGTGCTCGCCAAAAATGCAACAACGAGCCCGGCGATCAGACCGCAAACGCAGTAGAGCAGCTGCCCCGCTGGCATTGCTGACATACCGGCCTCGGCATAGCTTATGGCGGCGGTAAGCGGTTCGGCAAATAAAATATTAAAAATGATTGCAATAATAGTACCCGAACCCACAAACACAAGCGCCAGTCCCCATGGAAGCATGCGCTGATACAGCGTAAGCCCTTCCGGGAAGGTGATAACCCTGTTGGCAAGCGCTACAAGCCCCACACCCACCGCGGCTCCCGCCAGGGTGAGCAATAGTCTTGCGACTTTTTTAGCCAATTCTTAACTCCTTTCGTTTAACGGCCCTTGGCCTTATTTTGATATTACCCGATAATATCTCGGATTTCGTCTATATCCCTGCCACTGGCAGCCGAAAGCTCGGCAGAGAGCACCTGCCGGGCGGTTATGAGCATCTTTCTGTCCCCTGCGGAGAGGCCCTTGAGGGAATCCCGCCTTTTGAGACACTTTATAACGTCGGCGACGTCGTATATGTCGCCGCCCTTGAGCTTTGCCAGGTTGTCCCTGTAGCGCTGGTTCCAGTTTTCGCTTTCGGCACACACTGCCGCCGCGTCAAGGTATTCAAATATCTTCTCGCACTCCGAAGAGTCTATCACAGGTCTCAGGCCAACGCTGTCGGCCGAGGCTACCGGCACCATTGCCGTAAGCTTCGATGTAATGAAGCGCAGGATATAATACTTGGCCCTTTCGCCAAGCATATCCTTTTCCTCAACGCTTTCCACGATACCCACCCCATGCATGGGATAAAACACGCTGTCGCCTACATCGAACACCTTTTCCTCCTGTTCTCCGTTCATGTGTGCTTCGGAAGGCCTGTCCGAAAAATGGGTGTATCCTTCCACATCATATATTAACTATACACTTCCTTACGGCCCCTTGTCAAACAAAATGCCCTGTTTTCCTGTTTTTTCCGGTTATTGGCCGCCATCGCCCCGGCCTGATATCATGGCGCCCCGTACCATTACCGAGGGGCTGCCGACGCAGCTGCCTCCGGGCATTGAGAAGCGCAGGTCGCCGCCCACCCTTACTATGGATCTGAGCAGCTCTGTAAAATCTCCGCTCAGCGTTATCTCGTTTACGGCACGGACGTCCCTGCCGTCCTTTATGAGCCGCCCTTTGCACAGCACCGAGAACTTGCCGCTCACCGGGTTCACCCCGGCGTGGAGGCCGGAAAAGTCGGTGATGAGCAGGCCGTCCCCCAGCTCGCTTATGAGCTGCCCCAGCGTACCTTCCTTTGGCGCTATGTAAAAATTGGTTATTCTCACGCCTACCGGCGAGCCGGCGCTGCTCCTGCCGCCGTTTGAGGTGGACTTTACCCCCGCCTTCTTGGCGGTCTTGAGGTTGTGCAGCAGCGTCTCCAGCTTTCCGTCCTTTATCACCGCCTTGGCTACGGAAGGAGTACCCTCGTCGTCAAAGGGACTTGGATTGATGGGGTAAAGAGGGTCGTCCATCAGCGTGACGCACTCTGCCGCCATATCCTCGCCCTCCCTGCCCGCCAGGGGCGAAAGGCCCTTCTGGGCGGCGTCGGCAGAAAACATGCCTGCAAAAGCACCCAATATGCTTGCCATAGCATCGTTGCGGAGTATTATATCGTACTTACCGGGCGCTACGGGCGCGGGATTCATGGCGGCTATGGCCTCATCGACGGCCTCCCGCCCACAGCCCGCTATGTCCAGCGCCTCACCGTCTGCCCGGAATGCAAAGCCGTCCCGCATCTGGCCCTTATCCTCCAGCACCGGCTCCACATAGCAGCAGGATACCCTGTCGCCCCTTTCGGCCCTGAGGCCCAGAGTGTTGTATATACAGAATCTGCCGCCTGCGGTGACTACCTTGCAGCAGGCCACCCGCTTTACCCGGCCGTCGCACCGCTTTGTCTCCCGTTCCAGCGCCTTGCAGAGCTCTATCTTTTCCGATTCATCCATGTCCTTCAGGGCATCGGTCTTTTTTTGTATTTCGGGATACTCCGCAGGCTCCGCCATGGGGTGTATATCCTCGCTCTTTACCGTCTCCGCATTATCTATGGCCTCCTCCACAAAGCCCTCCGGGTCGTCCATGGCCTCGGTGTAGGCGTAGCCGTTCCTTCCGTCCTTCTGCACCCTTATGCCTAAACCGAAGGAGGAGCTTACGGTATAGTCGTCCACCTCGTCCTCCAGTACACCTACCGAGAACTCATCGGACTCGTTTACGCATACCTCCGCACCGTCGCAGCCCCTGTCCATGGCAATGGTCATGAGCCTGTGGGCGTATTCCTTTATTTTCTCGTCCGCCTTTATCTCGGCCTTATGCTCCCTGTCAAGCCCGTTATGCATCACAGTCTGCCTCCCTTTCCGCCAACGGTTATGCCGCTCACCCTTATCCTGGGCTGTCCCACGTTTGTAGGCACACTGCCGGAGCGTGAGCCGCACATGCCGTGGCCAAACCACATATTCATGCCTACCCGGTCTATCTTCATAAGCACCTCCGCCCCCCGGCCTATGAGGGCTGCGCCCCGTACCGGGCAGTGTATCTTGCCGTCCTTTACCCAGTAGCCTTCCAGCACCGAGAAGTTAAATTCGCCTGTCAGCGGGTTCACCGAGCCTCCGCCCATCTTAGCCGCAAAAAGCCCCTCTCCCATGGTCCTTATCATCTCCTCCTCGTCGTCGTAGCCGGGGGCGAAGAAGGTGTTGGTCATTCTGGAGGTGGGTGCGAACTCGTAGCTCTGCCGCCTGGCGGAGCCTGTCATGGGCTGGTTCATTATCCGGCTGCCCAGCCTGTCCACAAGATAGCTCTTAAGCATGCCGTTTTGTATGAGTACGTTGCACTGGGATGGGTTGCCCTCGTCGTCGTAGCGTATGCTGCCCCATTCGCCGGGGAGTGTGCCGTCGTCTATAGCGGTAACTATATCGCTGGCTATCTTCTGGCCCAGCTTTCCGCAGAATTCGGAATTGCCGCGGGCGACGGAGGTAGCCTCCAATGAATGCACGCAGGCCTCGTGTAGTATGACTCCGCCGAAGCCGCCGTCTATGACTACCGGCATATATCCCGCCGGGCAATCCACTCCGTGAAGCATTGTAACGGCAGTCCGGGCGGCGGTGCGCCCATCCTTTTCGGGGTCTATCAGCTCATAAGCCTCAAAGCCCATGCCGAAGGCCGGTATCTCCTGCCCGGTCTGAAATTCCATGCCGTCGCTTGCCACCGCGGTAAAGGCGAGACGGGTGCGCGGACGCCTGTCCTCCGCCCATACTCCCTCGGTGTTGCAGACCAGCACCTTTTTATCCGTATCCATATATGCGGCGCTGACCTTGGTTATCTCGCCGGACTCGGCCTTCGCCGCGTCTGTTCCAAGCTTTAACAGGTGCACCCGCTTTGCGTTATCCACCGCCGAGAATGGTATCCTGCACCTGTAGTTGCCGTCGCGTATATCCGTGAAGGGCAGCACGCCGCTCCCTTCGCCCTTTATTATGGCCGAGGCCCTTTTCGCCGTCTCCACAAGGGCGGACTCGGATATATCCACCGTATAGGCGTAGGCGGAACGGGTACCGGAAAGTATGCGCACCCCCGCGCCCCGGGCACGGCTGTAGGCGGCATTCTCCACCACGCCGTCCAGCATGGATATGCTGTGGCTCTCCCCGTCCTCCATGTAAAGCTCCGCGAAGTCTCCCCCTGTTGCCAGGGCCGCGTTGAGCACCCTTTCAGCCGATGTCCTGCTTATCATTTTTCCTTTATCCTTCCCTGATTGATATGGTTCTGGCGTATCTTCCCTTCGCTGCCCAGCTCACCGGGTATGTAGTACTTATGGCCCTTTACGCTGGGAGGCATGTACTCCTGAGCCACCACATGGCCGGGATAGTCGTGGGGGTACTTATACCCCCTGCCGTGGCCCAGCTTTGCGGCGCCGGGGTAGCTCGTATCCCTGAGGTGTATGGGCACCGGCTGGTCGGGTATGCTCTTTGCCTCGGCGAAGGCCGTATCCTTTGCGATGACTACCGAGTTGGATTTCGGGCTCTCGCAGATGAATATTATTGCCTGCGTTATGGACAGCCCTGCCTCAGGCATTCCTACAAACTCCAGCGCCTGAGCCGCCGCCACCGCCTGCACCATGGCCTGGGGGTTGGCGAGGCCCACGTCCTCCGAGGCGTGGGCTATAAGCCTGCGGCAGATTATCCGCGGGTCTATGCCCGCGTATATGAGCCGGGCGAACCACGCTATCGCCGCGTCGCTGTCCCCGCCCCGAAGGCTCTTGCAGAAGGCGGACAGCATATCGTAAAACTGCTGATCGTCGCAGTTTATGAGCTTTTGCTGTATGCTTTCGGCGGCGATATCCTCCGTTACGTGTATAACGCCGTTCCCGTCCGCCTCGGTGGTGAGTATGGCCAGCTCTATGGCGTTGAGCGCCGTCCGCACGTCGCCGTTGGCTATGCGGGCGATGTGGTCGTAAGCACCCTCGTCCACCTCGGCGTTGTAATTGCCCATTCCCCGTTCCTTATCGGCCACGGCGGCCTTGACGCACTTCTTTACGTCCTCCTCGGTCAGCGGGTAAAACTGAAAGGCGCGGCACCGGGAAACAATAGCCCCCGTCATGGAGACCATGGGGTTTTCCGTGGTGGAACCTATGAATTTTATTATCCCGCGCTCCAGGGCCGGCAGTATGCTGTCGCTCTGAGCCTTGCTCCAGCGGTGGCATTCATCGAGCAGGAGGTACGTCTCCCTGCCGTAAAGCCTGAGGTTATCCTCCGCCGCCGCTATCACCTCGCGCACGTCCTTTACGCCGGAGGTAACGGCGTTGAGCTTTACGAAATCCGAGCCTGTGGTGTTGGCGACTATTGAGGCAAGGGTGGTCTTTCCGCAGCCCGGAGGGCCGAAGAATATGCTGGACTGGAGGGAATCCGTCTCTATGGCTCTCCTTAAAAGCTTTCCCTTGCCCACTATATGCTGCTGGCCCACAAATTCGTCCAGCGTCCTCGGGCGCATCCTGTCCGCCAGCGGCGCGTGCTTATTCATGCCGGCCGAAAAAAGATCCATGCCGCTTACCTTTCCTTTGCTGTAATTTACCTTACAGTAAATTATACCATGGCAAGCGGCACAGTTAAAGTATCCGCAAAAGCGGCCTTGTGTCACTTTTGCGAGGTTCTAAGGCTACGCTTGATATTCAGTGAGCGCCTTTTCGCAGTCCGCAACGCTGCGGGCAAGCTGCCTTGCGTATTCCGATACCGGCCCCGTCTCCCTGCCGGCCATGCCTATAAAGTCACGGTTGGCACTGACAAGTCTGCGGTACATCAGAAGCAGCGCGTGGAATCTGCCCTGCTGGGCGTTGATTTCCTCTTCCTGACGGCGTATGCGCTCCCGAAGCTCGCTTTCGGTACGGCGGTACGTCTCCTCCTTCTTTTCGGCTTCCTCAGCTATTGAGGTGATGTAATCAAGCCCCTCCATGAACGCCGCGCCGTCCATTCCCTTAAGCCTGTTTATACGTGTCGTCACGCTGCCTGCCGCCTTTCCGCGTCCTTCGCTCTGCTTTGGGGTGCAGTACGGGTCAAAGTCCACCCCCTCGGCCTTCAGCTCCTCGGCTACCTGCCTTACCAACGCCGGCCGGTTCTTCAGCAGCGCCCGGTATTTGTTCTGGTACCTGAGCATTGCCCTGTTGTCCCCGCCGCCCATGCTCATGGTGCAGCAGCGGACGGATATGCCGTTTGCCTGGGCGCTGAGCACCGTACGGAGCAGGGAATGTATCTCCTCCTCGGTAAAAGGCACGAAGGCCCCCGCGTGGAGCGCCGTGGTGCTCAGGTCCTTTTCCTTTATGCGGGCGTAGTAATAGTTTCTTACGCTGTTTGGCTTTCGCCCCGTCTGTTCCGCCACCGCCTCAAACACGCTTTTAAGCGGGGTCCCTCTGCCCACGCTCTTTTCTATCTCCGCAAAGAGCAGTGTGTCCTCCTCCTTTTTCCAGCCTGTGCGGCCACGCTGTATATCGGCCATATAAAATTACCTCCGTCAATGTTTGTTGCTGCTATTATTTCCCAGGTTTTCGCAGTACATACATAAAATAACAAAAACCAAAGCGTCACTATCAGCTTTGGTTTCTGTCAATTTATATGCGGTTTTAAGCCGGGATATTATCCCTGCGGCAGCTCCTTACATTTCGAGGCTTCCAGTGGTGCGGGGGAAGGGCAGCACGTCGCGTATGTTGGCCATGCCGGTTACATACATTACCATGCGCTCAAAGCCCAGCCCGTAGCCCGCGTGCTTAACGCCGCCGTATTTGCGCAGGTCGAGGTACCAGTCGTAATCCTCTACCCTCATGCCCATCTCCTTTATGCGGTTCTCCAGCACCTCAAGGCGCTCCTCACGCTGGCTGCCGCCTATTATCTCGCCTACGCCGGGCACCAGCAGGTCTGCCGCCGCCACGGTCTTTCCGTCGTCATTAAGGCGCATATAGAAGGCCTTGATATCCTTGGGGTAATCGGTAACGAACACCGGCTTTTTATATACCTGTTCGGTCAGATACCTTTCGTGCTCGGTCTGGAGGTCTACCCCCCACTCTACCGGGTACTCAAACTGAGCGCCGCTGTTTTTGAGTATTTCCACAGCCTCGGTGTAGGTTATGCGGGCAAAGTCGTTGTTCACCACGTTGTTCAGCCTGTCTATGAGCCCCTTATCCACGAAGCTGTTGAAGAAGCTCAGCTCGTCCGGGCAGCGTTCCATTACGGTACGGATTATGTATTTTACCATGTCCTCGGCGGTATCGAGATACCCCTTCAGGTCGCAGAAGGCCATCTCGGGCTCTATCATCCAGAATTCCGCGGCGTGGCGGGCGGTGTAGCTCTGCTCCGCGCGGAAGGTGGGGCCGAAGGTGTATATATCCCTGAAGGCAAGGGCGAAGGCCTCGCCGTAAAGCTGGCCGCTGACGGTCAGGTTTGCGCTGGTGCCGAAGAAATCCTTGGAGTAGTCCACCTTGCCGTCCGGGGTCTTTGGCACGTTTTCAAGATCCAGGGTGGTTACGCGGAACATCTCGCCCGCGCCCTCGCAGTCGCTGGCGGTGATGAGAGGCGTATGCACATACAAAAAGCCCCTCTCGTCAAAGAAGCGGTGTATGGCCTGGGCAACTACGTTGCGAACCCTAAAGGTGGCCTGGAAGGTGTTGGTGCGCGGCCTGAGGTGCTGCATTGTGCGCAGATACTCCAGGCTGTGCCGTTTCTTCTGCATGGGATAATCGCTGGCGCAGAGGCCCTCTATCTTTATTTCCCTCGCCTTCACCTCAAAGGGCTGCTTTGCATCCGGAGTGAGCACGAGGTCGCCAACTACGCTTATTGCACAGCCGGTATTTATTTGTTTTATTATATCGTTGGGTATATTATTCTCATAAACCACCTGTACGTTCCTGAAGCATGAGCCGTCGGACAGCTCTATAAAGCCAATATTCTTGCTGTCGCGCACGGTGCGCACCCAGCCGGCAATTTCAACTTCGCCCGCGTACTTAGCGGGATCCTTGTTCAGTTCACACAGTCTGATCATGAGAATACCTCCAAATGTTTCGCTTTTTTCACTTTACATAAATAAAGCTTGCCCTTCATTATATCCCCGCTCACACGCTTTTGCAAGGCAGCAGGGATATTTTTGCCGCCACCGGAATAAATATTTGAAATGACAGTACGTCCACTACCTTACGGAGGATAAATTCGCCATGTATCAGTCTCCAGTGCCGCTGATAGTGATACGCTCCGCCGCTCCCTCCCTCATAGAGGTCAACGGGCAGATACTCGGGGAATGCCGCTCGGATTCCCACATAGCCATGCCCGCCGGTGATAACGGGGATTACTTTATTTCCGCCATACCCCTTTCCTTCGGCCCATGGAGGTATCCCATCACCCGGAAGCTGTCCCTGTGCGACGGAGAAGCTCTGCCCACACAGGGACCCGATGTTTCCCTCTGCCGTTGGCCCGGCGGGGTATATGAAATGTATTTCGGCCCATCGGCCGATTTTCCCGTACAGCCCGCCGACTTCCCCAGGGAGCTGGATCAGCTGGGCTATATGCAGGGCCGCAGCCGCCGCAACCTTACGCTTTTCCGCGAGAACGGCCTGAAGCTGCTCATAGAGGAAGATGGGAGGTCGTCCAGCTGCATTTCCATAGGCCCCGGCGAGTACGGTTCCCTAACCCTTTACGGCGTAGCCGGGCGGCAGCTGGTAGCTGTATCCACATTTGAAGGCGGACGGCAGAGGCTTCTCATGCTGGACGACAACATGAACTCGCTGCTGGAGCTTTACGGCGAAAGCATACTGCTGGAGGAGGGCAGCGTATCGCTCATAGAGCCGCTGGGCACCCTGCTGGGCCACCAGCGCCGAACCCGCTACAGATATCAGGGGGGCGGCTTTTCGGCCGACTGCCCGGAAACCGGTTTTTTCACCCGCGAGTATAAATACCCAGCCGACAGGCAAAAGCTGGTCATAGCCTTCTGCGAAGCAGTCCGTGAAGGCTTTGACGTTGAGGCGGCGTCATATATGACAGGCTCCCTCAAGATGGACTTTTACATTGACGAAATAAGAAACTTCCTGGGAAATTTTGACTGCTGCCGCCCGCCCCTGTCAGACCGCAGCGGCCGCCTTATTGGGCTTATTGAAACCGGATCGGACGGGGTAGCCTGCGCAAGGCTTTACGAATTTGCCTTTGAAGACGAGCTCATAGCAGACATATCCGAGGCATAGGGACGTTTCCTTCGAGCCCCACCCCCGCTGCTGCAACAGCACAAATGGGACTCGAAATCGGTCATCGGCATCGGCCTGCTTGCGCTCCGCGCCGCACAGCCCGGCCTGACTCGATTTCCCGGCCGCTAAAATCGCGTCACCGGCGCGATTTTCCCCTTCGGGTCGCGGCTTCGAGTCCCTCGTTTACTGTTACCAATAAAAATACCCCCCATTCGCCGCGGGATGTTTATTATTGCAAAAATTTGCCGCGCCCGTTTCATGCCCGCCCGCGGCGCAGTTAGCTCCGCCGGCTGCTATTGTGCGAAATTGTGCACATAAAGCGCCATGTATGCTTTGTGCAGATCGCCGCTGTCCGAAAGATCCAGGCCGGTAAGGGATTCTATTTTCCGCATCCGATATAATAATGTATTGCGGTGGAGGAAAAGGTCGTTGGCCGTTTTTGTCTGTATGCCCCGATTCTCTATCAGGACTTGCAGCGTGTGGATAAGCTCAGAGCCATGCTGCGCGTCGTAATCCTCCAGAGTGCTCAGCAGCTTAAAAGCAAATGTCCGCATGTGGCTGTTGCGGAGCGTCTGCAGCATTGCGATCTCATAGAGCAGGTCGTCGGCGAACGCTATGGAAAGATTCATGTTCCGGCTTATGGAAAGCAGGTCGTACGCCTCAAAATGAGCCGATTTTATCTGGTCGTAGCCATCGAGCCTGCCCGATACCGTCATGCGTATGCGCCTGTCAAACAGGCTGCTGACCCTGTCCTTTATCGTGGATAAAATACTGCGGTTGACAGCCTGGCTGTTGAAGGGGACGATGCAGCGTATGGTGTTGTTCCAGGGCACTGTCATGTTGCTTATTCCGTATTTTTTAAAGAGCGTGCGTATGGAGTACATAAGCTGCATAAGAAGGGTATCGGACATATTAAATTGTTCGTCAAATTCCGTCTCAACGGTTATGAGTAAGAACGGCGGCAGCGGCCACGGGGCTTCCTTCATGCTCTCCTGAACATCAACCCCATTAAGATTGCCTACAAGGTTTGAATAAAGGGAAAGGTTTTTCCTCTGTACCTGCGCGTTGAGAAAGTTTTCCTGCTTAAAGTTTGCGGAAATAATGTTCGCGGCATAATTAAGGATCATGGCGTCGCCATCGTTTTTGATGTAATGCTGATCGGCCGGTATGATTAGTATGATATATCCGGCTATGAGCTTATCTATCCTTATTTGCTGGATGAGGAAGTGAGCGTCCTCCGAGGTATCTGAAATAAACAGAGAGGACCTTTCGGTAGACCTCATGCGGTGAAGCAATTTATCATTGGTTATAAACGCAGGCAGTTGAATGTACCCGGGGCAGGAGGCGCATACGTCAAGCAGATAATCGGTTATTATGGTTGGAAACTGAAAGTAGGTATAGATGATATCCGCCAGGTCGTTCAAGAACGAAGGGGTCCCCTGTATCATCTTAATGTCCTTGGACATGGAAAAAAAGCGCGTGAAGGAATGGTTCAGCTCATCTGAAATACAATTTATTATCGTATTTACCATGGGGATGAACGGCGTGTCATCTGGTATTACGATAAGAGGTATGCCCTTTGAATCGGCAAAGTCGATGATCATTTGAGGTATGGGCCCAATAATACGGGTTTTTATCATCAGGCCGGCGGAATCGTTATTGTACATGGCGTCAAGCAGAGGGATAAGCCTTTCCAGGTGGCCCTCCAGGGAATAGCCGGTGGTGATCAATAATTCCCCGCATTGCAGCCACGGGGTGATGTCCGGCACCTCCATCGTATCGACGCATTGTATAACCCTGTTTATACCCTTGTGACCTGCAATGACGGTGCAGTCTTTAAACTCACGTAGCTGCAGCATATTTTCAATCGAAAACGGCATATCCTCCCCACCTTGTACAAATAGTATCGTGCTATTACTATATCATCAATGACGCAATGGTACAACATGTATCAAAAAACAAAAAATCAACAATTTAGTGGTCATTATATACCATAAATATTGACAATAATTGTGCAGGGTGCATATAGAAAATAGTGCAAAATAATGTGATAATTGTAATTGTTTTAAGGAATAGCTTTTCATATTTAGGCATGGTTTTTGACGTATTTCGTATTTTAAGAGGAGGTCAGCAAAGTGGCAGAAAAAGAGAATGTTATTAGCTTTAAGGACGTGACGTATTCTTATCCGGGCACAGAGACCCCAGCGATCAAGAATATCAACCTGACGATCAAAGAAGGTGAAATTATTCTTGTTACCGGCCCTTCGGGTGCAGGAAAGACCACGCTCTGTTCTACCTTGAACCGCATAGTGCCCGAGGCTTACGAGGGCGAGCTGAGCGGCGAGATATGCTTCAGGGGCGAAAACATATCCAAGTACAGCATCGGCAAGATGGCTTTTAAGGCGGGAATGCTTTTCCAGGATCCCAGCGGCCAGCTTATAAACCCCACCGTGGCCGACGAGGTCGCCTTCGGGCCTGAAAACAAGGGCGTTCCGGTGAAGAAAATCGAGGAGCTCATAGATGAGTATGTGGGATACGTCCACATGGAGGAGTATCTTGACCGCTCGCCGCAGGCGCTTTCGGGCGGGCAGCAGCAGTCCGTCGCATACGCTTCCGTTTTAGCCATGGAGCCCGAGGTTTATGTATTGGATGAGCCCACCTCCAACTTGGACCCCTTGGGCAGCGATCTGGTGTTCCGGCTCATGCGCAAGCTGGCGGCCGAAAAGAAAAAGACCGTTATCATAGTAGAGCATAAGATTGAAAAGATCATAGACATGGTAGATAGGATAATCGTTATGAATAACGGTTCTATCGCCTACGACGGCACGCCGCAGGATGTCATCGCCCACTATGAGGAGCTGAAAGATATGGGTATCCTCGTCCCACAGTGCAACCAGCTTTTCCTGCAGCTTAATGAAAAGCGGGGCACAAAGCTGCCGCAGACCACTAATTTGACTGAAGCTGAAAACGAGCTGAAGGCAATACTGCCGAGCCAGCTTCCCCTTAAGGAAATGCAGGCGGTGGGACAGACCTTCAAGAAGGCCCGCAAGTTTGACGAGCCCATCATAGAGGCTAAGGACCTGCACTTTGCTTACGTCCCCGAGCGTGAGATACTGCACGGCGTCAACCTCGCCGTACACAAGGGAGAATTCCTTTCAATAGTCGGCTGCAACGGCTCCGGCAAGACTACGCTGGTCAAATGCTTCAACGGCCTGCACAGGCCCACCAGCGGAGATGTGATAATAAAGGGCAAGAGCACAAAAAATGCCACTGTTGCCGAAATATCGCAAACGGTAGGCTACTGCTTCCAAAATCCCGACCACCAGATATTCTCCTCGATCGTCAAGGACGAGCTTTGCTATGGCCCCCGGAACCTGCAATGGGACGACGATGAGATCGAAAAGACCGTCGCGGAGATATCCGAAATGCTGGATCTCACGGATATATTGGATGAAAACCCCTACAACCTCAGCAAGGGCCAGCGCCAGGCGATTGCGGTGGCGTCGATACTCTGCACCAAGCCTGACGTGCTTATAGTAGACGAGCCCACTACCGGACAGGATCCGCTTCAGAGCCGCGCCATGATGGATATGATGGTAAAACTCAACAGGGAGTTGAATAAGACCATAGTAGTTATCACCCATGACATGAGCATCGCGGCGGAATATTCTGACAGGATAGTGGTGACGCATCAGGGAAATATCATAGCCGACGGTACGCCGAGGGAGGTTTTCGCCAAGGAGGAGCTGCTGAATTCATCCAACGTAGAGGCGCCTCAGATCACCCGCCTGCTGCAGCATGCCGGGATCACCGATCCTACCGTTATGGATGTGGACGAAGCGTACAGGCTGTTAGAAGTTATCAAGCTGAAAGGGGAGGAATAGCTCGTGAATACGAAAATTAAGGAATCATTCTTGTATAGTCTGGATCCGCGCACTAAGATGTTGCTGCTGTTGGTGCTGATAATATTGGGCTGCGCTATTATGGATCCAATAGTTACCATGGTGATGATGGCCTTGGTCTATGTTCTCTACAGGACCAGCGGATATACCGCCAAGCAGGTTTGGGGCATTACAAAGCCTCTGGTACTGGCGTTTTTCCTGTTCTTTATATTGAATTTCCCCTTTGCCAAGCCGCTGGAGGGAGAGCGGGTGTTCGCTTACCTCTTCCCCGGAAATAAGTGCCCGGTAACGGTCGCTACCATTTCCAGCGGTTTTGCAAGCGCCATAAGGTTTATCTTCTTCATTTGGATCGCAGACCTTATAACGAGCGCAACGCCGACAGGCGATATAGTGCTTACCATGAACAAGGCCAAGCTCCCTCCTGAGGCCTCCATAGCAATAGGCATAGCCTTCTCATACATACCGGTGCTCAAGAACGAGATCGGGCACGTAATAGAGGCTCAGAAATCCAGAGGCGCCAGCTTTGAGAGCAAGAATCCCTTTAAGAAGATAAAAGCCTACATTCCGGTCATAGTCCCTGGCCTTTTCATCTCGATACTTAAGGGCCGTGAGATCGCGAGGACTATAGAAGCGCGCGGTTTTACATATAACCCGGAGAAGAGGACATACAGAAAGACCATAAAGCTCAGGACCAGAGACTATGTGATCATCACGCTGTCAATATTGCTCACGATAGCAGTATTGTATTTGAAGCATTCCCGCGGATGGTTCGGCGTTACCTTTATTCTCAGCTTGTTCGGCAAGTGATGCCGCCCATAAGCAGGCGGCCGGCCACATTTTCCGGATCGGCAGTTGGCAAAAGCGCAAATATATGAGGAATATAAAAAGCGAAAAGATGGAAAGGAGCTCAAAATAAACAAAAAGCAAAAAATCGGTATTATTGGACTGGCAGTCATGATCGCTGCGTTCGTGGCTTTCCGAGTGTTCTATCAGAAAGGCGCCAAGCTTCTCGCGGATATGTATCCGTGGAATTATGTTGCCCTTGTAATCATAGTCGGACTGCTGATTTGGTATTTCCTCTGGGCAAAGAAGCACGGCGACGATGACAAGAAGGTTGAAAGCGACGCGGATCTTACACAAAAGAAGCCTCTGCTCACTTCAAACCAGATCGGCCTGGCCGCGGCTTTCGGCGGCGCTGCATTCGCATTCCGCGCACTGGGCATCGCTATACCTATGGTCCCCCCCCTCGTCATGGACCCCGGAGCTCTTATGCCCTGCCTGGCGGGTATGTGCGGCGGCCCCGTTGTGGGAATCATAGTCGGTATTGCACGCGGTATCCCTTCCGGAACGCCTGCCGTAGACCTTCTGGTGCAGCCGATCAAGGGTATTTATTGGTACTTTGTTTGGAAGCAGATAATAAAGATAGACAACGAGAAGAAGCGCTGGGTAGTATTTGGCGTGCTGACATTCCTGCTCGGGTTCTTCGTAGAGCAGCCCCTGTGCGTGGCAGGCAACGCCTTCATACTCAAGCTGTATGACTTCTACCCCACTTGGCCTATCACACTGGGTTGGTATTCGGTGGTCTACTCGATTTTCCAATTCGTGATCTTCGGCGCTATCGTAAAGGCATTCCCCGGTTTGTTCGGATGGCGCACTAACAAGAAGAAAAAGGCTTCGGCAAAGGCATAGCTGCTTTTAAGTATTCCTCATCATTTGGCGCGACTATAAAAAATACTGTAACGAGATGCAGATAGGCGTATTACCATATTAACTATCAATTGGTCTTACCGCCTATCTGCACATAATAAAAAGAGAGGAGATTTATATATGACACACGATGAATTGCGCTCATTAGTTGAAATCAAAAAGGACGACCTGCTGAATCTTTGCAGCGACATAATCCGCATACCCAGCGTGAATCCTCCGGGAGACACGGATGAAATGGTACAGTTTATATGCGATTACCTGAAATCCCATAACATTGAGTATGAGATCGCCTCGGGCGACGGTAAGACCAAGAATATACTTGCGCGTTTAGGCAAAAAGGGCGGCAGGGTGCTGATACTCAACGGGCATTGCGACGTAGTGCCTGTGGGCAACCTGGATAGGTGGGACTTCGATCCCTTCTGCGGCGATATAAAGGATGGAAAAATACTTGGACGCGGAACCTCCGACATGAAGGGCGGCCTTACAGGTCTGCTTTTCGCAATGGGGCTGCTGGCCGATAATAATATAGATCTAAACGGTGAGGTTCTCCTTACCGTTGTTCCTGACGAGGAAGCATTCGGCCAGGGCGGAACAAAGTGGCTGGTAGAAAGCGGAACGGTAACCGGCGACGCATGCCTTATCGCAGAGCCGACAGGCTATTATAACTGCGAGATCGGCCAGAAGGGCACCTGCTCCATAAAGCTCATGGCCCACGGCACGCCCGCCCACGGCAGCCTTGCGCCGTTTATAGGAGATAATGCAATATGCAAGCTCCTCGCGGTGCTGAACAAGGTAGACTGCATACGTGACATAGTTCCCGTTATGGACGATGAGACCGCAAGGGTGATGGAGCAGTCCCGCGAGCTGGCCAAGAGGCTCATCAAGGCGCATGGCGCGCAGCAGGTGCTCAACCATTGCACGGTAAATATCGGCAAGATAAACGGCGGCACAAAGGTGAATATGGTGCCTGATTATGCCGAGGCTGAAATAGACGTCCGCCTGCCTCTCGGCGTGAGCTGCGATATGGTCGAGGAGCGGCTTATCAGGATCCTGCACGAGGTCGGGCTCGAGGGCATTACTTACACCCTTGCGTGGAAATCCGAGCCTAACAGCACGCCTGAAAACGCCGAGATAGTAAACCTCATTGCTCAGGGGGTAGAGGAAGTATGGGGCGAAAAGCTCAGCCGCACATATCAGTGGGCAAGCAGCGACGCGCGCATTTTCAGATATGCGGGTATTCCTACTATTCAGTACGGCCCTGCCAATCTGGAGGGAATACATGCCTATAATGAAACAGTAGACGTGCAGGACGTTGTCAACGCAACAAAGATATACGTTTGCGCCATCGTTGATTATTTGAATGCCAAATAGCTGCGGTCAGCAGGAGGACGTGAAGATGAAGAGCTGTTATAAGGCCGGGCTTATCCGGGTCATCACGCTTCCGGACGCCGAGGCTGCCGGTATTCACGGCAGGCTTATAATGGAAATGTTTCCCAATATGACGGTGGAGACGAAATGCATACCGGATCAGCCGGACGGACTGCATAGCGTAGAGTCGAAAAACGCGGCTATACCTAAGATCATCGAGGTGGCACAGTCTTTTAAGGATATAGACGTATTGATAGTAAGCTGTGCCGACGATCCTGCAGTGCCGGAGCTCAAAAATATCGTAAACGTACCGGTCATAGGGGCCGGCAGCAGCGTAGCCGCCATAGCACGGCGGTTCGGCACCAAGGGGGGGATACTTGGAATAACCGATTATGCGCCGCAGCCATATCCGGAGATACTCGGCGATGACCTTATAAATCTCGGGAAGCCGGACGGCGTGGAGACCACGCTTGACCTCGTGACGGAACCGGGGTTCAAGGCCGTGGAGAAGTTGGCCATGCGGCTGAAGTGCTATGGCGCCGGCGCCATAGCCCTTGCATGTACCGGTATGAGCACTGCCGGGGTGGCAAAGCCCCTGGCAAAAAAGACCGGCTTACCTGTGATAGACCCCGTAACGGCGGAAGGACTCATGGCATATTACGAATGCCTTAGCAAATAGAAATTTTCAAAGAGGTATAACACGATGATAGTAAAGCAACTGATAGAGGTTTTTGACATCCTGGACAGCGCCGATGCATCCGGCCTAAAGGTAAAGGAGTATCTGGAATCCAAGGGTGCAACCAACGTCGAGGTAGTCAAGCGGGAAAAAGACGGCAAAAGCACTGATTTCGTAAAGGTCGTAATACCGGGCAGCAACGGCAGGCTGAAGGGCGGCAATGCCCCCAGCTTGGGCATCATTGGACGTCTCGGCGGCATAGGCGCCCGTCCCGAGCGCATCGGCTTTGTATCAGACGGCGACGGAGCCTTGACTGCCTTGGCGGCAGCCGCTAAAATTCTGGATATGAACAGCAAGAAGGATTTCCTTCCTGGCGACGTTTACATCTGCACCCATGTATGCCCCCATGCGCCCACCGCGCCTCACATTCCCGTGCCCTTCATGGGTTCTCCCATCGATATGGCAGTGATGAACGAGATGGAGGTTTGCCCCGAAATGGAGGCTGTCCTCTCAATAGACACCACTCGCGGCAACCGTTTAATAAACAATAACGGCTACGCCATTTCCCCGACCGTAAAGGAAGGCTACATACTGCGCGTAAGCGACGACCTTCTGGACATCATGCAAATAGCAAGCGGTGAGCTGCCGCGCACCTTCCCGATAACCATGCAGGATATAACTCCTTATGGAAACGGGCTGTATCATATCAACAGCATACTCCAGCCGTGTACCTCCACCAGCGCGCCGGTAGTCGGAGTGGCTATAACCTCTGAAACGATAGTCCCCGGCTGCGCCACCGGCGCTACCAACATGATGTCGTTGGACAATGCCGCAAGGTTTGCAATAGAGGTAGCAAAGGCATACGGCGCAGGGGCCTGCAAATTCTACGATGAAGAAGAATTCGGGCTTATCGAGCAAAAATACGGCTCAATGCGCCACCTGCAAAAAAAGGAAAGGTAATAATGTGATATGAAGATTGGTGCGTTAACCATAGGCCAATCTCCGCGCAATGACCTGATTCCGGAGATAGAAGCATTTTTCAAAGGGGCAGAGATCATACAGCTCGGCGCTTTGGACGGGCTTTCCAAAGAGCAGATAGCCGATCTCGCGCCGTCCGGCGACGACGAGATCCTTGTGTCAAAGCTCAAGGATGATTCGTGGGCTTTAATGGCGGAGAGCAAGATCATCTCCCTTCTGCAGGAAAGGACGGACGAGCTGTGCCGCCGCGGCGTATCCCTTATAGTATTGCTGTGCACGGGGATGTTCTCTAAGGAATTAGTAGCGTCCGTGCCCGTCATATACCCGCAAAAGCTGCTATACAGCATAGTACCCATACTTGCCGGCGGCAGGAAGCTGGGTATCATCAGCCCTGACCCCAAGCAAACCGAGCAGAACTACGAGAGATGGCAAAAGGTGAGCGACAATATCGTCGTAGCGGCCCTGAACCCGTATGATAAGAGCAACGCCCCTGACAAGGCCGCGCAGTACCTGAAGGAAAACGGCGCGGAGGTCGTAGTCCTGGATTGCATGGGCTTTACCATAGCGATCAAGGAGAAGATGGCGGAGCTTATGGGAGTGCCGGTAATATTGCCGCGCACGCTGGTAGCGCGCGTCGTAGGCGAAATGCTATAACGATAGGAAAGGTAGGCACCGCATGAGGAGAATACAGTTTTCGCTTACTGTAAGCGAGGGTAAGTGGCTTATAGCACATGCCATTGCAGATATGAAGGAGGTACGCGACGCGATCGCCGGCGGAAGGATAGTGCTCAAAGGCGGCACGACCGTATCATGCGTATCAGAGCTTATTACCGGAACGCCGCTCAGGATATGCGGACGTATCTCCAAACGCGGCGCGGTTTCATCGAAGTTCACAGACAGCGCCCAGCACAGCATAATGTACAGCAACGGCGAGATAACCGGTCTGGATCCGGATTTTGATACCGCACTGTTGCAGCTCGGCCCAAATGATGTGATAATTATCGGAGCCAACATAATAGACAATTTTGGCGGCGCCGCGATGTTAGCGGGGAGCCCGGCCGGCAATAACTGCGGCAGAGGAGTATCCGCTATGTCCGTAGAGGGCGGCAAGACGATAATTGCAGCCGGAATGGAAAAGCTCATTCCGGGGTCCGTATGGGACAGCATAAGGGCGGCACAGCGAAAGGGCGTGGATGCTTCCCGAGGCATGGCCTGCGGGCTGTTTCCCGTCGTCGGCGAGCTGGTCACGGAGCTTTCCGCAATCAAGCTCATAGCCGACGTCGAAGCGACGCTGATAGGCAGAGGCGGCATAGACGGGGCCGAGGGCGGCTGCTTGTTCCAAGCCTGCGGCAGCGAAGCCGAAGTAGCTAAGCTGGAGGCGGTGCTGGAAAAGTGCTACGGACGGCAGACGAGCGGAGAGGAAAAAAGCATGGTAGAATGCAGCTTCCCGTGCGCGCAGTGCGGCCGTCACCTTTCGTGCTGCTATAAGGCCAAAGGCGCAAAGCGGTGCTGAATAAGATTCTATGATTTTAACGAGGTGTATATGGAGCAGATTAAGAAAACAGCAGAAAAAGTCCTGAAAAATTGTCTTGGCGCAAAGCCGGGAGAGGTATTGCTAATAGTAACGGATAATACATGCGGCGATATAGCCGGCGCCCTGTATGAGAGCGGAAAAGATCTGGGGTGCGAGGCTGTTATGATGACCATGGCGGAGCTCAAGGTGAACGGCCAGGAGCCGCCCGAAATCGTAGCGCAGGCCATGAAGTCTGCTGATATAGTGATCTGCCCGACTGCAAAATCCCTCACGCATACGAACGCCAGGATAGAGGCAGTAAAAAACGGCGCCAGAGTTGCTACAATGCCGGGTATAACCGCCGATATGTTCCTCAACGGAGCTATGACCGCGGACTACAACGCCGTGGAAGCGCTCACGAAAAAGGTGGTAGCGCTGCTAAGCGAGGCATCCGTAGCGGTTATAGAAAAAGACGGGCATAGGCTCACGCTGAATTTAGCCGGCAGGCCCGGCATATCCAGCTCGGGAATATACCGCGAGCCGGGTCAATGCGGAAACCTGCCTTCAGGCGAGGGATATATCGCTCCCCTCGAGGACGGAACATGCGGAGACATGATAATAGACGGCTCCATGGTAGGTATAGGCAAGCTGGATTCGCCGCTCCTGGTAAAAATAAAGGATGGCAAGCTGCAAAGCATCCAGGGCGAAGGCAGCGAGAAGCTGGATATACTGCTCAAAAACGAGAGAAACGCCACCGTGGGAGAGCTTGGCATAGGTACCAATACCGCCGCCCGGCTGACCGGATTGATACTCGAGGATGAAAAGGTATACGGTACCGTACATATAGCATTCGGAACGAACACCTCCTTCGGCGGCACAAACAAGGCGGATGTTCACATGGACGGCGTAATACTGAAGCCCACCCTTTACTTGGACGAAAAGCTCGTAATAGATAAAGGCGTATTCCTTATCTGACGCTTGTTTTAACAAAGAGACGACCTGCCCCCCGTTTACCGGACAGTAAAGCATACTGTTTGGGAAACGTGGGGTTATTTCATGCCAAAAAAGCAGCCGCGCGGCCGCGAAGCCTTAAGCCTTCCCCATCGTTTATGGCGCGCCCCAACGCGAAAAACCACTTTTATTTATCTGCCCGTTTGATATATAATAAAACCCGATAGCTCGAAGGCCACGGCAGCATCAGCGTTTTCGAGGCTTATGGAGGAATATGGAGATTATGATAAAAGTGCTTTTTATTTGCCACGGCAATATCCTAAGAAGCCTCGAAAAAGCCCGTTATATCAACGGTTTTCATCGCTCGAATGGCGCTTACTACACCACAATTACACCATTTGTGGAAGAGCTTTGATGTGACACTTATATAGAATCAAAATAAAAAGGGCAGAGTGACATTTTGTTTGAGATGCCCTCTGCCCTTGCTGAATTATGGATGTGCTTCTTTTTCTTCTGCTAATGAATGGATAGCATTAACAATAGTTTCGACTTTCGATATGTAATCCTCAACAAATTCTTTCGTTATGTCATTTTGCTCGGCTGAGGCATGACTTCGATCATTCTGATGGGCAATAGCATTGCGCCGTTGAAACAAGTCTGTAATGATTTTTGCGCCATCTTTTTGGGAGGTTTCTTCTTTGGGGTGGGGAAATGCCTTTTTCATCGTGTCACCAAAGCCAATCCCAATTAGATTTAGCTGATCTCTCATGCTTTCACAAGAAAGGAATACATCCCGACCAAAACGATCGTTCAGGTAAGAGAAAAACCAATCTTTAGATTCCGTGGCGGAAAGTGCCTCTTCAACTTTTTTCATCGGGACCATAAATGAGGCGTATTTGGCGGAAGCCTCCCAAGCCCCAGTGAACATTCTAAAAAGGCAGTACTTGCTCATTTCGTGGATATAGAAATCCAGCAGACCTTCAGCCAATACTACTTGAGAACGCCAAATCATTTTGCAGCCGTCTGGATCTTCCCCCTCACTTAATGAGTCAGCAACCGTATATTGCTTCTTGATAGCAGCTAAACTCTCTTCAAAATGCTGCTTAATTTCGACCAAGCTAAACTGGATCGGGATAGTGATGGGTTTTGCGTCTCGTAAGTCTTCTTTTCGAGGGGTAAGCGACAAATCTCTTTTTATTGCCATGATTACACCCCTCGCTTACATTTGAGAAACGATATCGGCAAAGTTAAGATTTAACATGGGAATTGCCCCATATTTTCCCGAGATATAACCTCTGCCAAAATTATCTTCTTTCCGAACGTTCTTTATCTCTGCGAGTGAATAGAGATCGGTAGAACGATCATCTTTACGCATCTCTGCAAACCAAATCTGGTCGCGTCTAAACAAGTCGAGATTTAACAGACCGGTTTCGTGAGTTGTAAAGATCATTTGCGCAAACTTATCTGTCTGCGTGCTCATGAATAACTTGACTAGCCCGAAAACGAGTGATTCGTGAAGGCTGGATTCCAATTCGTCGCAGATAAGAACCTTCCCGTTCGTCATGATATCGATTATGGGGCACAAAATACCAAATAACTTTTGAATCCCGGTAGATTCTTCCTGCATTAAATCAACATCGAATCGATCATAGACGACACGAGCTGTAATTGCATTAACATTGTTTTGCAGGAGCATTGCTTTGAATTCATCAGACAAGAATGGAGGCAACTCTGACGAATCAAGCTTTTTCTCGTCAATCTTGACCTGAATATCTTTAATTCCGGTGCCGAGTTCTGACAGAAAATTCAAAACAGCCGATTTCATTTTGGGATTCTCATTCATCTGGCAAAGAGAATAGTTCATCCAATTAACCTGATTTGCAGGATCATACACGACCAGCTCGTCATTGAAGAAGCTATATGCATCCGAAATTTCTTTTACAGCACTAAAATTGGCTGCACACGAGAGCAAAAGACGGTTTGGTTTAAGAACATCTTTGCAGGTGTTAAATTTGCCTCGGAACTTATTACCAGCACTAAATGTTTCGCCGGAACGCTCATAAATTTTAGTTTGTCTGTTGTTAGGGAAATAGTAAAGATATTCATCTGATACAAGCATATTGCGCAGAGAGAAGCCAAATACATATCGAACATCTTGGGCAATAAATTGAATCCGATAGGTGCTAGCTCTTTCAAAGCCATCTAATTTGTGTGGAATTTGGCGTATTCCCTGCCCAGGCTGATGGTTTATACTATTTGTTACAAGGTTCTTCACAAAAGCGATTGCATCAATAAGGTTACTTTTTCCAGCACCGTTAGCACCATAAATAATCGCTGATTTTAGGACTCTTCCGCCGGAAATTTCCTTGGTTTTCTCTTCAAAAGTATTATCTTTACCAGCCAAAGCAGAAAATAATACTTCACCTCGAATAGACTTGTGATTTGAACAAGCAAATTCAAGTAGCATAGATATTCCTCCTTTTGCAGCGTGGGTAAATATAAGATAACACGTTTTTTTGCATTTATCAATAGTATTTGCGGATTTTTCTTCAAATATACAAAATAAAATAGAATTCGACATGGTTTTGGGTGGGCTGCAAAGAAAGCCGCTATATTCAGGCTTTTCACTGGATATAGCGGCTTTTTCTTATTTATGCTTTCTTTTGCTTTTTCCGTGCGGGATCTGCGGTCTTGCTTTCCCGCGCTGACTCATGGGGCTTTTCATGTGCTTGGATAGTTTAAGTATTTCAATTAGCGTGACAAACTGCTCTTTCGAGAGCTTGTCATAATCAATGCCCAAAGTGGCAAGGAACGAACGGGCTTTCTTTTCCTCGGAACTGCCCTCAAAATTCATCGCATCCTGCAACTGACCCTGCACGGTTGCGACAAGGGATGTTTCATCTGCCGTCATGGTATCAGGGCGGTGTTCACTCCGTATATCACGGAGAATATCTTTCAAATCGCCCGCAATCAGACTTCCGAAATACTCGTCCTCTCTGATCTGCGCGACTTCCAGTGTCCGCAGGTGCAGATCATTTTCCTCGCCGCCGTTTTTCATCAGTGCCATCTGCCGGACGGCTTCCAGCACGGCGTTCATGTCATCGACCCGCATATCCGCGATCCGGTCAACGTAAATTTCTGTGTCCAGCATGAACCGCTGGAAATCTTTATGGCAGATCAACTCCGCCAGCAGCCGGTGGTTGAACTTGCCCGTTCTCAATACTTCGATTGCATCATCACCCAAATGCAGAGCGTCCAGCTCTGTGTTTGGGTGATTTTTTTGTTCTGTCAGCCCCAGCAGATAGTCGGTGGTCACGCTGTAGAACTTTGCCAGCTCTACCATGCTGAACGGGCTGATGTCCTTAAAATCATCGGCTTCGTATTTTCCCAGCGCAGACTTTGAAATACCTGTTTCCGCAGAAAGCTGTTCCAGCGTCAGACCGCGCTCCACGCGCAGGTCTTTGAGCCGTTCCTGAATGGTGAGTTTTGGCTGCATAGCGGTGTCCTCTCTTCAAATTTCTGCCCTTTTCCGGTCTTGTCCATAAGCGTGGAAATCTGCGTTTTTCGGCGCGTTTTCCGACCTCTTGGATATACGGGAGAGGGCTATATTTTTCGCTAAAATGGTCTTGCAATCGCACCTGAACCTTGAAAATTGCATGACCGTCCGAACGGGATATGTCCCCCAGCGAAGTAACCGCCATGACCGCGAAAGCGTGAGCGTACCAACGGGGACGAAACGCCGGGAGCGATCCTCCGGGCAGGAACGACGTTCGGAAAGAGCGGCAAAATCGAATATAAAAATCAAAGCAAGTGAAAACAGCGAAATAGTTTTCTGCTCTGTGCGGTTATCCGCACGGAATAGAGCGCTATTCAGCAGTGAACGACGTTTGTCGTTCAACATGATATTTCGCCGTTTCACGCAAAGACACATCAAACGACAAAAGCGGAAGGTGCCGCCTGTGACCAACGTATCATCGGCGGCATTTCCAGCGAAAAGCCATGTATTAAAAACCAGCGCCCTATGGCGAACGGATGTCACGGTTTGACAAACCCATTTTACCATAGAGCGCATCGAAAAAACAGGAGGAAAGTTTGAATATGAGAAAATCTGAAACCTATCGCAATGAGATCAAGTCCTACATCGTCCGCACCGGCATGACCATGACGGAGGTGGTGGACTATCTCTCCGATGAATACGGATGGAGTCGCAGCGTCCCAAATCTCTCAGGCAAGCTCAAGCGCGGCTCGCTCCGCTATGGCGAGGCGGTAGAGTTGGCGGACGCGCTGGGGTATGACATCGTGTGGCAGAAACGGAAGGATGTGAAGTAATATCAAATCTACGGCTTATGGTTACATCCGCGTTTCCACCAAGGAACAAAATGAGAATCGGCAAGTGATTGCCCTGCGGGAAGTCGGTGTTGCCGAGAAGAATATTTACATGGACAAGCAGTCCGGCAAGGATTTCAACCGTCCGCAATATAAGAAGCTACTGCGGAAGATGAAAAAAGACGATCTGCTCTATATCAAGAGCATCGACCGTCTGGGACGCAACTACGCAGAAATTTTGGAGCAATGGAGGATGCTCACAAAAGATAAGGACATCGACATTGTGGTGCTGGATATGCCGCTGCTGGATACCCGGCGCGGCAAAGATTTAATGGGAACCTTCCTCAGCGACATTGTGCTGCAGGTTCTTTCGTTTGTTGCCGAGAACGAACGCACCAATATCCGTCAGCGTCAGGCAGAGGGCATTGCAGCGGCAAAAGCAAAGGGAATCCGATTCGGACGGGTTCCCAAACCGCTGCCTGAGAACTTCCACGCTGTCTATCAGCGATGGAAAAGCGGTGAGATCACGGGAACAGCGGCAGCAAAAGAGTGTGGGATGCCGCTGTCTACATTTCGCTATCGGGCGGAGATTTACGAAAAAGCCAAATTATCGTAACAGATGTGTTTTTACAGAAATGTGTACCTTCCTGTAAAAACACAATTTTTTTATGCAGATCGATTATACCACGATTTTGAAGGGATTGCCACCGAAGAATTGCGAAAAACATCGCTTTTTAGCAAACACTCCGACTGCAAAAATCGCTTGGCAGGAAGGTACACCTTTTCGCCAAGTGACTGCACCTCCTGCCAGACAGAGGGGGCGATGGGGTGCCGGAAAAACAGGTCAAATCCAAACAGCGGGTAGCTGACCACGGCGAGGTTTTCACCAATGAGCGGGAAGTAAAGGCGATGTGCGACCTCGTAAAGCAGGAAACGGAGCGCATAGACTCCCGTTTTCTCGAACCGGCTTGCGGCGAAGGGGCGTTCCTCACGGAAATTCTGCGCCGCAAGCTGGCGGTAGTCAAGAGCAAGTACGGCAAAAGCCCGTTTGACTATGAACGCTACGCCGTGCTTGCCATCACCAGCATCTACGGCGTGGATATTTTAGAGGACAACACCGAGATTTGCCGCCAAAAGCTCTTTGAAATCTGGAATAAGGAATACACAACAAACGCCAAAGCGCAAGCCAATGACCAATGCCGGGAGACGGTCAAATTCATCCTGCGCAAAAACATTCTCTGCGGTGATGCACTCACCATGCAGCAGGCAGACGGCAGTCCCATCATTTTTGCCGAGTGGAATCTGGTCACTGGCAACCAAATCAAACGCCGCGACTACGCGCTGGACGAGCTTCTCAGCGGACATGAGGAACAGATGAATATTTTCCAGATCGGCTGGGAGTACGACGAGGAAGTACAGGCGTTTATCCCTGCCCCGGTGCGGGAGTATCCGCTGACAGATTACAGGAGGTTGGCGCAGCATGAGTAACGATTTATATATTTCGGCATACAATCCGGACGTGCTGTCCTGCATTGCCAACCTCTCCAATGATGAGGTGTTTACGCCCCCGGAAGTGGCAAATGCAATGCTAGACCTTTTGCCCAAAGAGCTTTTCTGCGATCCGAATACCACGTTCCTTGATCCCGCCTGCAAATCCGGTGTGTTCCTGCGGGAGATTGCCAAGCGACTGTTGGCGGGGCTGGAACCGGTGATTCCTGATTTGCAGGAGCGAATCGACCATATTTTCCACCAGCAGCTTTTCGGTATCGCCATTACAGAGTTGACCAGTCTGCTGGCGCGCCGGAGCGTTTACTGCTCCAAGTACCCCAACAGCATCTATTCTGTTTCGCACTTTGACAACGTACAGGGCAACATCCGTTACAAGAATATCCGGCACCGCTGGAAGGATGGAAAATGTGTATTCTGCGGCGCATCTGAAAAAGAGTACGGCGCAGAAAAGCGTGGAGAGGATTTAGAGTCCCACGCCTACGAACTGATCCATACCACCAAGCCGGAGGATATTTTCAAGATGAAGTTTGATGTAATTATCGGGAATCCGCCCTATCAGATGAGTGATGGAGGCGCGAAAGCCAGTGCCAAACCAATATACCATCTCTTTGTGCAACAGGCTAAGAAGTTAAACCCTCGATATATGACGATGATTATTCCGTCTCGCTGGTTTGCGGGTGGCAAAGGGTTAGATGAGTTTCGCTCCTCCATGCTGAATGATAATCGGACGCGTGTTCTTGTAGATTATACGGATTCAAAGGTCTGCTTTCCCGGTGTAGATATTGCCGGTGGAATTTGCTACTTTCTTTGGGATAGAGATCATCGCGGTGAATGTACTATAAAGAATTTTGTGGGCGGTAAAGAGCAAGACTCGGTTCGACCGTTGGACGAATTTAACACATTTATCCGTTATTCTGAAGCGGTAGATATTGTGAAAAAGGTGCGTTCCTTGCAAGAAGGTACAATGGACACACAAGTTTCAAGCAGAAAGCCATTCGGTCTTGACACCACGGTTTCCTTTGATGAACAAGGTGATTTGACATTACGATCCAGCAAAGGACTTGGCAAATACAAATTGTCCAACGTTTCGGCAGGGCGCGATTTGATAGACAAGTGGAAAACAATTATCTCGTATGTTTCCTATGATCATGCGGGGCAACCTGATAAAGATGGAATGCGGAAGGTTATGTCTGTTATTGAGGTACTTCCACCGAAATCTGTTTGTACAGAAACTTACTTAGTAGCGGGGACGTTTGACGATGAAACGTCAGCTCAAAATCTAAAAAGTTATTTGTCAACAAGGTTTGTCAGGTTTCTTGTTGCCCAAATTGCAGTTTCTCAGCATATTACAAGAGGTTGCTTTGCGTTTGTTCCCGTACAGGATTTCTCTCGGTCATGGACAGATGAAGATTTATATGATAAATATAAATTGACAGAGGAAGAAATCTCCTTTATCGAATCTATGATTAAGCCGATGGAGTAATAGCATTATGAATTCAAACGACGAGTGCTTTCTCAGATATGATGAATTAAAGAGGTTGCTATATCGAGCATATACTGATTTTTTTATTGTTCAGGGAATCAACGAAAAAAGTCTGTCTATAAGGGATCGTAATAGGCAATTTACTCCCATACTTAGCCATATTTGCATTTTGGCAACACAGGATATGGCGCTTACGATATGGAAAGTCAGTATTGATAATGACGGGAAAGCAAACACATTTAAGCAGTTAAAAACATTTCTTCACCAAAAATTACATCTGAATGTGTCCGAAATCAAATTAACCTTGCCGAAAGAACTCGAAGATAGCATTGCGCAATTACGTAAAAGATTTTTGGCACATAACGATGCCGATAAAAGCAAAGTCAGTGATATTCGGGTTGAGTTGGAACCTATAGAAAATGCACTTGCAGAGCTAAGATCATTCCTCAATAAACTTTGCTGCATTATTGGTGATCAGGCAACACCGCTAACAGATGAACAAATTTGCTCATTATCTGAGCGCACTAAAACAGGTATATCAATGCTTATTCAAGGAGCTCAACTAATTGAGAATAATCGAGGGTTGTTCGTATGAACTATTCGTTTTTTCCCCAGCGCCCAGCATCTCGCCCCATGATCTATGCCTATGAGGACACCAATCCGCAGTACAAAGGACTTCTGAAAGTCGGTTATACCACGGTAGATGTGGACAAGCGTGTGGCGCAGCAGTATCCCACCAAGCGACCGGACGGAAGCGTACCATATCGCATCGTCCTGCGGGAGTCCGCCATGTACCCGGATGGCGGTTCGTTCACCGATAAGGACGTCCACAAGATGCTCCGCCGCAAGCAAATCACCGGCATGGGCGGCGAATGGTTCAAATGCACGGTGGACGATGTGCGTGCGGCAATCATCGCAGTCCGCAATCATACCACTAACGATGAAAACCGAACGCAGGTATTCCGTATGCGCCCGGAGCAGGAGGATGCCGTCAATCGGACAATCGCCTATTACCGCTCTGCCTATGAAGAAGGCTCTACGCGGACACCGAAATTTCTGTGGAACGCCAAGATGCGCTTCGGCAAAACCTTTGCTTCCTATGAGCTGGCAAAGAAAATGGAGTTCACCCGTGTCCTGATCCTGACCTTCAAGCCCGCCGTACAGACTGCATGGCGCGAGGATTTGATCAGCCATGTGGATTTTGAGGGCTGGCAGTTTATCTCCCGCGATGCAAATAATTTGCAAGACACGCTGGATTTGCAGTATCAGCGTGCGGATAAGAACAAGCCCATTGTCTGCTTCGGCTCATTTCAGGATTTTCTCGGTGTGAATAAGGCGACTGGCGGCATCAAAGCCAATAACGAGTGGGTGCATACTACCAACTGGGATTTGGTGATTTTCGATGAGTACCACTTCGGCGCATGGAAGGACAGCGCGAAAAAGCTGTTTGAGCAGGATGAGGATAGCTACGACGAGGATCTAAGCAAATATGATCGCGGCAATGCCTACGATGAAACGTGGCTGCCGATTACCACAACCTATTACCTCTATCTCTCCGGCACGCCGTTCCGTGCGCTGAATTCCGGCGAGTTCATTGAGGAGCAGATTTATAACTGGACCTATTCCGATGAGCAACGGGCCAAGGCCGAATGGAAAGGCCCCGACGAAAATCCCTATGCCGCTCTGCCGAGGATGGTCATGCTCACATACAAAATCCCGGAGAGCATCCAGCGCATAGCGAAACAGGGCGAATTTGATGAATTTGACCTGAACGTATTCTTCTCCGCCGAGGGGACCGGCAAAGACGCACATTTCAAATATGAGGATTATGTGCAGAAATGGCTTGATCTGATTCGTGGCTCCTATCTGGAGACCAGCGTTGACGAATTGAAGCTGGGAGCGCAGAAGCCGCCGATGCC
>ENA-ORMS01000573-ORMS01000573.1-human-gut-metagenome-genome-assembly--contig:-NODE-573-length-36368-cov-4.835045_pt1 | contig 36368 bp, 31 predicted proteins | sample MGYA00242104_ERZ508997 | MGnify/ENA primary metagenome ERZ508997 (study PRJEB26280, sample SAMEA2338704) | human gut metagenome | biome: human gut; feature: human-associated habitat; material: faeces... | reverse complement strand
TCAGCAGAACCGCACCCTCCGTATACTTCTTTAGCAAAGAATCTTGCCATTTTGTGTTTCTATCCTCGTTTTTTCGCCATAATACATTTTCCTTGCTAATCTGCCCAAATGCAAACTCAGTAGGACATGCCCCAACTGATGCTGTGCAGGCCGCTACCGTCAGCGGCAAGGTGCGGGATCATTACCGGTTCGACCGGTTTTGAAAAGAGCTTTTCGGCGGCAGCTATGGCCTTTGTGTCTGTATCTATGCCGAATACGGGCAAAAACACCGCTTCATCGGTTTCAAGATAATTCAAATAGCTCCTCACTCCGCTTCTGTCTTCAGCCGGTGCGGAAGGGAATTCCAGCACATCCAAACCGTGATATCCTCCTGCACCACGGGGTGCGGATGCTATCTCACCGTTCTCAGAGATGGGGTACGCCGCCGCCAACACCAGGAAATACACCGATATGTTCCGAGCGGGTGAGATAGACCCTTCCGCCCCCGGGCAAGCTTTTTGCTTGGAGGCATATAAAGAATCCGAGATGTTTTATTTGAGTTTAATAAACCGTTTAGATCAAAAATGAAGAAAAGTTTTTTTATAAACACCTTTGGGAACGGAAATACTTTACAATAAATTTACATTCAGGCTATTTTTATAGCTGGAAAAGGAGGCGCATCCCATGAAAAAAGAAACTATCAACGATTTGACAACAGAAAAAACAGAACTCAAGCGAGAAATAGGTGCCTTTGGTGGTGTTAGCATTATTGCTGGTATCATGATCGGCTCCGGTATCTTCTACCTGGGCGCCTATGTGCTGCAGCGCGTGGGTATGAACAGCGGTCTGGCTCTGCTGTGCTGGATCATCGGCGGTGTCATTTCCCTGTTTGGCGGTCTGGCCTATGCGGAAATGGGCGCGGCCATGCCCCAATCCGGTGGCCGTGTGGTCTACCTGAATGAGGCCTATCATCCCATCGTGGGCTTCATGAACGGCTTTGTGGATTGGCTCATCGGCGGCCCCGGCTCCGTGGCTGCTCTGGCCCTGGCTATGATGGGCGTGTTCCAGCCCATTTTCCACCTCAGCGACTTCGGCTGCAAGATTGCCGCCGTTGTACTCATCTTCGGTATCACTGCCTATAACATGGTGGGCGTTAAGCTGGCCTCCGTGGTGCAGAATGTCTCCATGGTCGCCAAGATGGTGCCCGTTGCCATCATTCTGCTGGCAGCCCTGTTTGTCGGCCATGTTACCCCCGACCTGTCCTTTGGCTCTGCCAGCGTCTATGCTGCCGAGAACAACACCAGCGTTTTCAGCATGATCGCTCTGGCCGTGGTGGCCTCCCTCTGGGCCTATGAGGGTTGGACCAACCTGAACACCGTGGCCGAGGAAATGAAGAACCCCCGCAAGAATCTGCCCCTGGCCCTTATCATCGGCATCGGCGGCGTTACGATTCTCTACGCCCTCTTCAACTTTGCCATCATGAAGGTTCTGCCCCACGAAGAGATCGCCTCCATGATCGACGCCGGCGACCTGTATCTGGGTACGGCGGCTGCCAAGAAGCTACTGGGCAGCGCAGGTGCCGTGGTGGTTACCGTGGGCATGGTTCTGGCCATGTTCGGCAGCATGAACGGCCTCATCCTGGCCCAGCCCAGAATGTACTATGCCATGGCCAAGGAGGGCCACTTCTTCAAGAGCTTCACCAAGCTGAATAAGCAGAAGATCCCCTATGTGCCCGTCCTTGTCCAGGCTGTCATCTCCAGCGCCCTGGTGCTGCTGCGTAACCTGAGCGAGCTGACCGACATGGTGGTGCTGAGCAACATGCTCTTCAATGTCTTGATCGTTCTGGCTGTGCCCATCCTGCGCAAGAAGTTCCCCAATATCGAGCGTCCCTACAAGGTGTGGCTCTATCCCGTGTCCATCATCTTCACCGCCATCGTGTTCCTGGCCCTGTTCGTCAACTCCGCCATTGAGAATCCCATCCTGGGCTCCATCGGCTTCACCGTGCCCGCCCTCGGCGCCGTTGTTTACCTGATCTTTGACCGTAAACTGAAGAAGGAAGCGGGGGAGAATAAGGAGAATGGGGAGGCTAATAATGGCTGAGCTGTATTATAATGCCAAGGTCTATGTGGAAAATGGTCATTATGAGCAGGCAGTTTTGGTTGAGGATGGCATCATCCGCCGCATAGGCAGCAGCGATGCCCTGCTCTCCGAAGCCCCTGCCGACGCCGTCCGGGTGGACTGCGGCGGCCGGACCCTGATCCCCGGTCTCAATGATTCTCATATGCACTTTGCCCAGTTCAGCGAGACGCTGAATCAGGCCCATATCGCCGATGTAAAGTCCATCGGGGAGCTGATCGAGGTGTGCCGCAAGTTTGCCCAGGAGCACCCCCAGCGTGTGAAAAACGGTCTCCATGCCATCGGCTGGAACCAGGACTATTTCACCGACGGCGACCGCCTGCCTGACCGGCACGACCTGGACAAGATCAGCACCGACTATCCCATCGTGCTGGAGCGTGTCTGCGGACACATTGTCTCCGTCAACAGCAAGCTCCTGGAGATCCTGCAAAGCACCGGCGAGATAGACAAGTGCAAGGGCGAGGATTGCCTCACCGATGAAAATGGCGTGCCCAACGGCATCTTCACCGGCAACGGCTGCAACATCGCCAAGCGTCTTATCCCGGAGTTCACCCTGGAGGAGCGCCATGAGTTCATGAAGGATGCCATGGACTATGCGGTTTCCCACGGTCTCACCAGCGTCCAGAGCAACGATGTGGGCACCACCTTCCTGGATACCCCTGCTGCCTTCCGCCTGCTGCACGAGATGTATGATAACGGCGAGGGCAAGGTTCGCTATCGCCATCAGGTCTGCTTCAACAACCTGAAGGATTTCGAGGAGTACCTGACCCGGGGCGAGTACGCCGTGGGCGAGTATAAGAAGGGCTCCTGGCTTACCCTGGGCCCCCTGAAGCTGTTTAAGGACGGCAGCCTGGGCGCCCGCACGGGTCTTATGTCCCACGGCTACGTGGGCGATCCGGAAAACCACGGCCTGGAGTGGATCACCGTGGAGGATATGGACCGCTACTGCCAGCTGGCAAAGGAGCATAATCTGCAGGTGATTACCCACTGCATCGGTGACGAGGCCGTGCGCCGCACTGTGGAGTGCTATGAGCGAGCCTTCGTGGATGGCAAGAACAAGCTCCGCCACGCAGTTGTTCACTGCCAGATTACCGACCGCGCCCTGCTGGAGCGCATCGCCAAGGACGATATTCTGGTGTTTGCCCAGCCTATTTTCCTGGATTACGATATGAATATCGTGGAAAAGCTGTGCGGCAAGGAGCTGGCTTCCACCTCCTACGCCTTCGGCACCCTTCTGCGCATGGGCGTGCATCTGTCCTACGGCACCGATTGCCCTGTGGAGGATTGCAACCCCTTCCCCAATATCTACATGGCTGTTACCCGCAAGGATAGACAGGGCCGTCCCGCCGGCGGCTTCTATCCCGGCGAGTGCGTGGATGTGGAAACGGCTATTGACGCCTACACCAAGGAGAGCGCTTATGCGGAGTTCCAGGAGGATGTCAAGGGCCGCCTGAAACCCGGCTATTATGCAGATATGGTCCTGCTGGATCGGGATATCTTTACCGTGGATCCCATGGAGATCAAGGATATCTTGCCGGTAATGACCGTTGTGGGCGGCAAGGTAGTCTATCAGCGTTAAAGCGCGAAGCATAACATATAGGCTGCTCGTTTCAGCACGTCTGATTAGACGAGCTGAGCGGGCGGCCTTTTTTCACGAAAATACTGACCGGAGTGCAGCTGTTCCGGACGAATAGGGAGGAATTTAATTATGGGTGTAGAGAGCAGATACGGTCTGAAGTTTGGTTACATGGACCACGGTCCCCGCAACCTGATTACGGATGTGCCGGGTGTGCGTGTGGGCCATGTGACGCTCCACGACGGCGAGGTACACACCGGCGTCACCGCCATCATCCCCCACACGGGTGATGTATTTCACGAAAAGTGCCTGGCCGGAGCCCATGTAATCAACGGCTTCGGAAAGAGCATCGGCCTGGTCCAGGTGCAGGAGCTGGGTACGCTGGAAACCCCCATCCTGCTGACCAATACTCTGTCTGTGGGCACGGTCTCCACGGCTCTGGTGGAGTATATGCTGGAGCGGAATGATGACATCGGCCTGGACGCCGGCACTGTGAACTCCCTGGTCATGGAGTGCAACGACGCCCGCCTCAGCGATATCCGCGGCCTGCACATTACCAAAGAGCACGCTCGGGCGGCTCTGGATGCGGCGGCGGATACCTTTGCCGAGGGCGATGTAGGCGCCGGCGCCGGCATGGTGTGCTATTCCCTCAAGGGCGGCATCGGCTCCGCCTCCCGGCTGTGCCGGCTCTATGGCGAGACCTACACCGTCGGCGCCCTGGTCATGACCAATTTCGGCACCCTCCGGGACCTCAAGGTCGCGGGGGACTCTGTAGGTGAGCGGCTGTTCTGGCAGGAGCAGTCGGAGCTGAAGGATAAGGGCAGCATTATCGTCATCATCGCCACGGATATTCCCCTTTCAGCCCGGCAGCTGGAGCGGGTGGCAAAGCGCGCCCAATCCGGCATTGCCCGTACCGGCGGCATTTCCGGCAACGGCAGCGGCGAAATTGCCCTGGCCTTCACCACCGGAAACAAGCTGGCCCATTACAGCAGCGATCGAATGGAATCCATCCGCCTGGTGTACGAGGAGGATATTGACGAGGTGTTCCGGGCGGCTATCGAGAGCGTGGACGAGGCTATCATCAGCTCCATGCTCCACGCCAAAGCCGTAACAGGCCGGGCGGGCAACCATTATAAGAGCCTGGCAGACCTCTATATGACCGAGAAAAAATCCGAAAAGTAAGAAGGGGACAGGCTGTGAAAAAGATTATCGGCATTATCGGCGGCATGGGCCCTCTGGCCACTGCGGACCTGTTTGAAAAAATCATCCGCGCTACCGACGCCGCCCGGGATCAGGACTTTCCCCATGTGATCGTGGACTGCAACACGGATATTCCCGACCGCACCGCGGCCATCCTCATGGGCGGCGAGGATCCGGTACCCCAGCTGGTGCGCTCGGCTAACACCCTGGCGGCTGCCGGGGCCGACGTCCTGATCATGCCCTGCAACACTGCCCACTGGTTCTACGATGACCTCTGCCTCCGGACCCACTTGCCGGTGCTGCACATGCTGCGCCTGACGGCGGACCATCTGGAGCGGACGGGCGTGAACGCCGTGGGCCTTTTGGCCACCGACGGGACCATTCAAACCGGCATTTATGAAAACCTCCTCTCCGGTCGTGGCATACGGGTCATCAAGCCCGATGCTCCCGGTCAGCGCCGGGTCATGTCCGCCATCTACGATGGCGTCAAGGCCGGAAACTTAGGTGCCATTGACGTGGCAGCCCTGCGCTGTACCCTGGATGCCATGATAGCCCAGGGGGCGGAGTGCTTTGTCCTGGGCTGCACGGAGCTTCCCATTGTGTTTGCCCAATGCGAGTTGCCCTATCCCGTGGCGGATCCCACGCAGATCCTGGCCGAGGCTGCTGTTTCCTTCGCAGGCTATCCCGTGAAAAAAATGTAAGGGGGACTCTATGCATATTGTAACGGAAAAAGCGAAGCATTTCTGCGGGGATCCGGAGCTTTTGGCCCACCGGATGACCTGCCGGGGTGTACCGGGGTGCAGCATGGCCCTGCTGCAGGGGGGACAGGTGACCCATTCCGCTGTCAGCGGCGCTGCCGGCGCCGCCCCGGTGACGGAGGGTACCCTCTTTGAGTGCGCATCCCTGACAAAGCCCCTGTTTGCCGTGCTGGCCCTGCAATTAGCTGATGAGGGGCTGCTGGCCCTGGATGAGTCGGTGCCTGCCCGGCTGGGAGGCGAGCCCTGGTCCCAGGACCCGGATTTTGCAAAGATCACCCCCCGCCACATCCTCAGCCACAGCTCCGGCTTGCCGGATTGGCACAGCCGCCCTATGCCCATGCTCTTTGCCCCGGGTACGGCCTATAGCTATTCCGGCCAGGGCTATTATCTGCTGCAGCATTTGGCGGAAAAAATTACGGGACAATCTCTCCCGGAGCTGTTTGCGAGCCATGCTTTCACGCCCTTTCAAATGCACCGCTCCGCCGTGCTTTGGACGCCGGGGGTGGGCAGCGCCATTTCTCCGGGCTTTGATGCGGCGGGCAATCCTTGCCGCGTGCGGGATTGTGTGGATCTAACCGGCAACGCCCCGGAGCCCAATGCTGCCTGGTCCCTGTATTCCAACGCTGCGGATTACGCCCGGTTTATTTCCGGCCTGCTCTGCAGCCGGGGTGGGCTGCGGGAGGACACTTATCACCAGATGGGCTCCGTGCAGAGCATCGCCGATGATGACATTGCCTGGGGCCTGGGTGTGGGCCTCATACGAAAGGAACCCTCCGTCCGGTGGCACTGGGGCGATAACGATGGCTTCAAGTCTCTGGCCCTGTGGGATCAGCAGACGGGAGATGGCCTTGTGGTCACCACCAACAGCGACAATGGTCTCTCCCTGTGCTATGACCTGGCGGCAGAGCTGACGGACGCAGATTTCCTGGCAGCTATGGCCGCCTTCATAGAAACAGCGGAATAGAGGCTTCTCTTTTCGGGCGGAGTCTGCTATACTTCTTTCTGTAAAGAACACTGTAGAATGGGAGCAAATGCCATGGATCAACGAGACCTACTCATCAAAAACGGGAAGATCCTCTGTATGGATGGAGATGTACGCGCCGATTGGCTTTTGACCCAGGGCGGCAAGATTGCCCGCCTGGGCGTGGGAAAGTGCGACCCGGAGTATATCTCTGGCACCGTGCAGATCATTGATGCCGGGGGTCGGACGGTATTGCCGGGGTTTATTGATAACCACTTTCAGGTGGTGCGTATCGGCTTGGAGTGCGGGTATGTAGATCTGTCCCATGTGCGCAATTATGATGAGATCGGTCAGATTATCCGGCGTGAGGCGGCCAGCCGCAGCGTTGTCACTGCCTATCGGCTGGACAGCAGCCGCCTGGAGGAAAAGACCCTTCCGGATCGCAAGGTCCTGGATCATTACTGCGCCGATAAGCCGGTTCTGATCTTCTCCTTAGACTATCACACCATTATCCTCAATACCGTGGGCATCCTGTATAATAAGATTCCCTTTACCCTGCCGGGCATCCATATGGATGACAACGGTATTCCCACAGGTGTCTTCACCAATCAGGCGGAAAACCGGCTGGAGGGCAACGTGCTGGATGCCTATTCCTATGATGACTTTGATACTGCTGCCGCCCGCACAGTGGGCATGGCCTTTTCCCATGGCCTTACCACCGTGGCCGCCATGGAGTACCGGGGCGCCAAGGCAGAGCAGAGCCCTCTGCGCACCAGTGAGTTCTTGGTGCGCTATAAGGACCGCTATCCTCTGACCATAGAGATTTTCTATCAGACCACCGAGTATAAGCGTGCCCTGCAGCACGGCCTCAAGCATATCGGCGGCGCCCTGTATATCGACGGCACCATGGGCGGCCGGACAGCGGCCCTTTCCTTTGACTATGCCGATGAGCCCCATCGGAAGGGGCGGATCTACATGACTCAGGATGCGCTGACACATTTTACCATGGAGTGCTGCCAAAACAATCTGCAGATTGGCTTTGACGCCATTGGCGACGCCGCCATCGAGACCGTGCTCCAGGCGCTGGAGGCCGCCGCGAAACACTATGACGTGCGCTCCATGCGCCACCGCATTGAGCATGCGGAGCTTATAACACCCTCCCAGATGCAGCGGGCTGCCCGCCTGGGCGTCATTTTGTGCATGCAGCCCGCCTATGAGGGGCTGTGGGGCTATCCTGGCGGTATGTATCAGCAGCGCCTGGGCGATCGTTACGGCACTACCAACCAATTTCGCCGGATTATCGACAGCGGCATTACCATCTGCGGCGGTTCGGATCCACCCATCACCAACCCCCATCCCTTCCAGGGCATCCACTACGCCGTCAACCATCCTGTTGCCGCCAATAGCGTAACGCTGCAGGAGGCACTGGAGATGTATACAAGCCTTGGGGCTTATGCCCTCTTTTTGGAAAAGAAAAAGGGGAGCCTCCGTGAGGGGAAGGACGCCGATATTGTGATCCTGGACCGGGATATAACGCAGATGGATCTGCGGCAGCTGAAGGACGTTCAAGTGGATATGACCATCAAAGACGGACGGGTCGTATTTGACCGGAATGTATGAGTATGTTGTATATTACGTTTATGGGCGGGCCCCGATTTTTGCTGGACGGTGCGGATGTCAGCGATCAGATCAGCAGCAAGGCTGCCGCTATCATCGCCCTGGTCCTGATGAAGGCGACCCGGCAAATGCGCCGCAGCGACATCATCAGCTATCTTTGGAGCGAAAGCAGCGATGATGCCGCCAAATACAACCTGCGCTTCAACCTTTGGCAGATCAAAAAGGCCCTCGTGCAGGCGGATGGTGAGTCGCTTCTGCTGGTGTCCAAGGATGATATCAAAGTCAATCCCAACTTTAGCTTCCTGTGCGATATATCTGAGATCGAGCAGGCCGCTCTCGAGGATATCAACTCCATCGCAGAACTGAAGCATCTGCTATCCCTGTTCCGGGGTGACTTTTTTGAAAACTGCAGCCTGCACAATTGTGAGAACTTTTTGGAGTATATCATCCAGCGCCGGTACTATTTGGAAAACCGAAAGCTGGTGGTCTATCACCGCTTGATTCGGCTGACCTATGAAAACGCACTGGATGATGATTGCCTGCAGTTCATGTCTGCCTGCGAGGAGATCGACCCTTATAACGAGGATATTGCAAAAATCCGTTTGGAGATACTGATCCGGCGGAGCGCCTGGCGGGATGCCGTGCAGTACTATCAGATGTTCTATAGCCGGCTGCTGCGGGATGTGGGGGCCGAGCCCTCTCCGGAGCTGCAGGAGCTGAGCAAGCAGTTCCATTTGCAGAAAACCAGGGATGTGGAGGAAAATGTGCTGCATTTGGAGGTCTGCACCATTCCGTCCCTTCCCGGCGGCTGGATGTCCCAGGTGCTGAAGGCGCTTTGCCAAAGCAATCAGATCACCTGGAGCGACCATCTGACACAACGCCAGCTCTCGGACCTGGCCTATTTGCAGCCTATCCTGCCTGCGCAGATGCCAACATGCGTACCCATGGTGCGCGTAGCGGAGGCTTTTATAGACCTGATAACCGGCCTCTGCACGGGAAAACAGGCCTGCAGGCTGGAGATTCGCTCCCTAAACGGCGCCCCCTTGGATGCGCTAAGCCGGGATGTGGCAGAGGTTCTGCAGAAGAAATGCAGCCACAAGCTGGTGATCCTGTAACAGAAATTCTGTGTAGGCCATGTGGCTTTGCCGCAAGATAAAAGCTCCGCTCCTTCGCCGCCAGGCGAAGGAGCGGAGCTTTTATCTCTAATCGGCATGGACACATGGGGGCAATGCCCGCTTACTGGCTGTCCGCCTGGCGCAGGTAGGTGTCATTTTCCCCGCCCCACCAGAGGAGGTCCTTTTCAGCGGTGGTGTGCATATCATAGGTGACGTCATCAAAGGCGCTGGAGCGGGCGTAATACTGGTCCGCGTCGTCCGGAGCCTGCTCCAGCTGGCCGCGGTCCACGGTGGCAAAGTCCTCCCCGGCCTGAGTGCGCTCCCCCAGGCCCCACTGGCCATCGAACAGGATGACGATACAGCTGAGGCCGTCCTTCTCACCATCCGGGTACCACACATCGGCGATGTCGGCAAAGGCTTCGTCTGCGCCGTTGCTGCCGGAGCCGCTTATGGTGTAGGGACCCAAGGATTCGATGGCCAGCTCAGTGGCGCCGCCCCGGGTCAAATAGGCGCAGCCATCGTACTCATTAAAGGAGCATATCCACTGCCATTTCTGCTTTAACTCCGTGTCCTTTCGGGATGGCGGCAAGTACAACTATTCCAAAGCAGAGCAACAGCGTCTGCGAGAAGCCTCGGATCGCCTTTGCCGGGAATACGGACTGTCCGTCATTGAGAGGTCTCACAAAGCGCCTTCCCGTCCTGTTTGGCTGGATGAGAAAAACGGCAAGCCTACCCGCTACAATGTCTACCGTGCCGATGTACGGGAGGCGATGGACTTCAGCCGCACACCCTACTATATTAACGATCATAATATTTTCCTCCGATCCGATTGTAAATATTGCGCTTTGGATAATATCATGCGCTACACCAGCAAGCCTATCACCGATTGCACAACAGCATTATCGGTCAGCTCGTTGGTTCGGTAGATCTCTTGGCAAAAGGGTTTCAGACTGAAATCCATGCCAGCGTTCCCTTCGTCCAACAAAATACCTGTTACCGTGAAATGATACGCGGCCTGTGCCGCCTGCAATTCTTGCTGGCAGGCATCGGGCAACTCACATTCGCCATCCGTGATGAAAACCACATCGGCCTTTTCAAAGCCCTCAGTGTCCATCAATTGGATCACTTCACGGATGGGGCGTTCAAAGTTGGTGCCGCCGCCGAGGAATGTTTCCGCAGCGGACAATTTATCCTCCAGCGTGTATTCGCCCGGATGGAATATATCCACCAGGCAACTGCTGCTTCCAGCAAAATGGATCAGCGCAAAGCTCCTTCGGTTCTCCGCGGCAATCTCCAACAGGGTCATGGCTACCGCCTTGCCCCAGGCCGCAGCTTCACCTTCGGTGGAGCTAGACTCATCCAGGCAGCAGATAATGTCGCCCCTACCCTTATAAATAGGTTCGCGCCGACGATACTGTTTGATCTGCTTTTGCTGATACTTCCGCAGGAATAGCGGGATAGTCTCCGGCGTGGCCAGCATGGCAAGCTCCGAAGTCAGTGCACGGGACAGGTTATTACCTAACTCCAGAGAGTAGGTTTCACCCCGCCCATAGGCGTAGCTGTTTTTCTTGGCCTGCGCGAAAATCTCGCGGAAGCGCCCCAGATACTTGGAAACATCCCTTAGCACCGGACTTTGCCGTACCTTTTCCAGCAGTGCAAGATTCTCAGGCGTGCAGCGCATATTCGAGGGTTCATCGCTCCATGCGCCGATGATGCTCTGTACCTCCTGTGCCCGCTCTGTGGCAGCCTGTACGGAGGCGGATACCGCCAGCTCGACTGCTTCTTTTTGGCGCAGCATGGTCGTGTCCAGCATCTGAGATACAGCTTCCACCTGCCGCTGCTTGCTGTCCAGTCGATTGGCAGCATTTATCAGCGCCTGCTTATCCGTCTCGGTCACTTCTCCTGTAGCTTGGGCATCAAGCAGCTTGGCGAGTTCTTCTGCCGCGGCATCACGCGCCGTTTCCAGCTTTTCAAGAGTATTCAGCGCGCCTTTATCACCGCCCAGCTCGGACAACAGTCCGTCCAGCTCTTCGGCGGCTCGATCGGTGAACTCCGCCGCCGCTTCATAGGCGGGTAGGCTACGGCCCTCGCAGATATTTTTCAGCGTGGGATAGTCGTCCTGCTGAAGAACATGGTCGAGGATGGGCGCGTTGAATTTCTGCGCCGCAGCGGTGAGCATATCCGCATTGTTTCTGCGCGGAACCAGCGAATACAGGGATTGAAACACATCGCGGGAGAGGGCGGGAAAAGACTTGAGCCTCTGCGCCGCGGCGTTCTCCGTCATATCCATTTCTGTATCATCCTCGCGTAGTTCAGCGTATATGCTGTCCTCCAGTTTGCTGGAGCGCATCACCCGGTCGGTTTTCTGCGTCGGGTTTCTCCGAAGTGCCGCAAGCTCCGCAATGGAGGAATGCACTACATCCGCTATTGTCCGAAAGGCTTTTCGCCTATTGGTATTCATATAGCATCTCCTATCCGCAGGGGGAGGCGTGAGCCTCCCCCCTTCTATTTCATTACTCTACAGGATCAGAATGGCAGCTCTTTGCCGGAACTACCTTCGATGGGTGAAAAATCATCCAGCGGCGGAAAATCCTTAAAGGCATCTGCCTCACCGATCCCGGAAGCTCCTTCGGCCTGCGCAGGACGGGAATCGCCAAAGTAGACATTATCGGCGTTGATCTCCGCGCTGCGGCGCTTGTTGCCCTCCTTATCCTGCCACTCGCGGATCTGGAGCCGCCCCTCTACCACGACCATGCGGCCTTTGGTAAAATACTTGCTGACAAATTCTCCAGTGGCGCGCCATGCCACCACATCAAAGAAGTCGGTCTCCTTTTCTCCGGACTGCGATTTGAAATCGCGGTCGCAGGCAATAGAGAAGCTGCATACCGGCGTACCGCTGCCGGTGCGGCGCAGCTCAGGATCATGGGTCAAGCGGCCCATCACAAAAATCTTGTTCAGCATAAATCGTTCCTCCAAAAATGTAGTTATTGAAGAGCAGCCATCTGCTCCAACGGGATATAGGTGAAATTCACCGCATTGTGGGCGGCCATGCTGATGGCCTCCAAATCGTTCAGGAGCTTGTTCACCATGCCCTTTTCACTGTCAGACTGTGCGGCGGCACATAGCTCCTGCTGCCGCTTATACAGCTGGAGCAGTTCACCACGCAGCTTCAGCAGCGCCTTGCTGCCAGCCTTGGGATTGCTGTCATCTGCAGCAACGGTGTTGAAATCCTCCTGCGCCTCCACCGCCATGGCAAGAATACTGTTTACCTTATCCTGCAAGGGATTGACGCACAGGCGGGTCAGCGTGTTTTCTACTGCGGGTCGGTCACTGGGGGCCTGCCAGAGATAGCACTTGAGGATCAGCAGGTCTTGGGGCTCCACCTTGTCATGCCCTTCCAGCCAAGCCTTGGCCTGCACCAGCGGGTAGTAGTTGAGATATTTACGGTCTGACACCTCGATCCCACTGTTCCGCAGTTCACAAAGTACATCGTCAGCCAGTTCGTTGATGGCATCCGGCACAGGGATGTCAGCCACCTCCTGCTGCATGGCGTACAGCTCAGACAGTGAGATCGTAGCATTTACCGATCCATCACCGCCGTTTTGCTTGCTCTTGAGGACGGCCAGACGCTTATCGCGGTCAGAAATATCCTCCGTCACCACTTTGATCTGCAAACGGTCATACAGCGGCGCCAGGATCTGCTCCTGCGGATCGGCAAAGTTAGGTATCTCGTTGGACGCGGCAAAGAAGGAAATTGCCGGAATGGGATAGGTGCGCCCCTCGTTGGTATACTTTCGTTCGTTGAGTGCTGTCAGCAGAGAGTTCAGCACGCCATCATTGGCCTTGAATATCTCATCCAGAAACACGATGTCCGCCTCCGGTATTTTGCCGGCGGTTTGTACCACAGGCTCATTCTGATACAGCGCGGCCACGGCCTTTCGGTAGCTGAGCAGCTTATCCGTCGCCTTTTCCAGCGCAACAAAGGTGTCCGGCGCATCTTTCCTCGCACCGAGACCATCCACCATACTTTGAAGATCAAAGCGCAGGTTTTTATGCACGTCATCGTCCTGCAGCACAGCATCCGGCACGCTGCCGGGTATCAGGCTGGACAGGTCGATGCGGCCAAAAAGCTGATCCTCATCGGTCTGCTTGGAGAGCAGCCGTTCAAACTGCCGCGCACCGGTGATCCGTTGGCGGAACAGGTTGATGGACAAACTCTTGGCCTGACCGGGCTTGCCGAGAATGAACAGGTTATTCCGCGTCAGCAGCGCAATGGCAATCAGCTCGACCAGTTCTTCACGTTCCACCACCTGACTGTTGACGTCCTGCATCACGGCCAGCATTTTATCTCGCAGTGTCATACTATCGTAACATCCTCCTTCGTTTCATTGTTTCCGCGGCACAGATCAATAAGCTTCTGGCACTGGTGCATCTCAAAACCGCCGATGTGCGCCTTCCGTTCGGGAAGGTGCATTTTCTTTGCCAGCCAGCGATACGCCTGTGTCCGGCTCATACCGCGCTCCGTCCAATATGCGTCGAAAACCTGATGGGTTTCGATACGCTTGAGACGCAGCACCTCATTGGCCAGATCACCAAGAGGGCGAATCGTCCCCCTGTGACAACCTACTCTGGCATTGCAGTTCTGACATTGATACAGCTTTTCGCCCTTCAGGCCCAGTCGCACGGCAGAATCGCCGTAGACGCTTTCTGCCGGCACAAGGCGGACAATACCGCCGCAGTATCGGCAAATATGGGGTATCTCCAATCGCACGCCCCCTTACGCAGCCTTTGCAGCTTTTTTGCGGGGCGGTTTTGCTTTCGACGCGGTCATGCGGAGCTGTGTCTGCATATAGAACGCATCCTCCGTGGAGAGCGTCAGCATTCCCGTCTGGGCGATACCCAGCGTAACGGTGCCGCGCAGTGCCCGCAGGCAGCGTTCCAGCCGATCTACCGCAAAGCAGTAGTCACCGGCAGGTTGTCCCGTCAGAGGAATGACCGTCAATGCCGCGTTGGAGGAACCGACCTCACCGGTGCAGCGAAGGGTCAGCCGGTTCCCATCAAAGTGCAGGATCGTCCTGTTGTCCATACAGGCGGCCGTAGCCGTCTGCAATGTGCGGCGCAGCTCCTCGGAATCGCTCAGCACCGTAAATGTATTTTGTGTCCCCGCAATGAGACTGTCCGTGTCCACATAGCTGCCGTGCATGAGCCGTGCGGCAAACTGAAAACCCTCTTTCACAAAGACGAGCTGCCTGTCAGCCATGCCAACGGAAAATGTATCCTTTTCCTCGCAAAGCTGGGCCAGCTTTTCCAGGTTGGCAGCGGGGATAAGAAACGTCTGATCTCCGGTACATTGCTTATCTCCCTTTGCGGAAACAATGCAGACGCCATCGCTGCCAACGGCGCGCAGGCCATCAGAGGTCAGGCGGAGGTTTACGCAGCGCAGCATGGGCATATTATTGTTGTTCGGGTCTGTGGCAAACGCCGCACGGCGTACCATGGACGGAACACCGCTGAGCTTCACCATGCTTTCAGGAGCAGTGATGTTCATGCGTGGGAAACCTTTGCCGCTGGCTGTTGGTACCTGATAGTACGCATGGTCACTGGATAGTGCCAGCGTATCCTTGTCTCCCTTGCAGCACTCCACCGTATTCCCCGGAAGATTGGTGAGCATGGCGGAGAGCAGCTTGGCATCAATGGCGAATGTGGTATCACCGCCTTCATAGGCCAGCAGCGGTACGTCCTGCCGCAGCGTTACCTCCATATTGGTGGCGGTCATGTGCAGGCAGCGCATCCCTGTGTCGATCTCCAGCAGCGCACACTTCAGCACCTCTAACGGTGATGTGGACGGCGCCAGCTGCGCGGCACGCTTGGCGGCAGTCAGAAACGCCGCCCTTTCAATGGTAAAATTCAAAAATATTCCTCCTTTACGCGGCAGTATCGAACATACTGAGCTGGTTCTCCAGTTCGGTGTGTTTCGGTTTCCTGCCGGTTTTCGATGCTTGCAGCAGGCCATCATAGAGCACCTGCCGCGCTGCGGTATCTGCGGCACGGACACTTTCGGGCTGCGGTACTTCGACCACCCTTTCCTCTTGAATAGTGACCGGCTCCGGAAGCTGCTTTACTGCGCGGTGCGGGTTGATAATGGTCATCTTCTTGAAGGTGGCGGCAATATCCTCCACATTGTCCTTGATGCCCAGCATCAGCTCCTTTGCCATCTGCGAGGTCATGTCCTGCACGTCACTCATGGCCGCCAGTCCTTCCTCGGAGAAAGTCCCCTCGATCAGTCCGGCCACAGCCAGCTTGGAGGCCATCAGCTTCATCGCCTTCGCCTGCATGGTGTCGGCGTAGTAGAGCATATAGACCTCGACTCTCGGTGCTGTCTGGTTGATGCGCCATGACCGGCGCGACGCCTGCCGCAAGGTGAACAGGTTATAGCCCATGGAGTAGAAGATCAATGTCGTAAAGGCGTTGAGGTCAAGGCCGGTCTCCACACATTTGGGGTTGGTGATAATGACCTGTGTGCCTGCGGACAGCCTCTTACTGAGCCAATCCTCCCGCTTTTCCGGGACGATCTGTGTGCTCAGGATCTCCGTTCGGATACCTTCCTCACGCAGCAGTCCCAGCAGCTTTCGCTGGGTATCTGTCCGTGTCCAGCTGGTGTAGATCATTACCCTCTCGCCTGCGGCGATCTTGGCCCGCACGATCTCCAGCACCTTCTCCTCTTTCGGGAGGACGGTCTGGAAGTCTGCCATGTCCTCCGGCTTCACGATGGTGCAGCCGTTGATGGGGTGGACGATCTCCGGCTGGTCATAGGGCTGGTCCGGATACACCGTCAGCAGGTTGAGATAGGCGGACAATATCTTATTGGCCGCTTTACGGTCATTTCTCAGGACTGACGTCAGTTCCCGTTCCGCTTCTTTGTATGCCTCTTCGATTGGCTTTGGCATCGTCAGAGGTATGGGCATTTCCTCGTAATCAGGAAGATCCTTGCCCATATCGGACAGCGACAGGAATGCCGTACACTCCAGCAAGAAGCGGGAGAATACCAGCGGAGAAACACCGGGTAGCTGCCGTGAGCGTTTTTTGCTTTTGGCACTGCGGCGGTTGGAATTATAATCCGCGTCGGTGATCTCATAGGTGTTTTCCACCACGCCGTATTCCGCATCGAACCGGGAAGGCGCATCGTGGGACTTTCCATCCTTTTGCATCAGTCCGGGGACGATACGGTACAGAAGGTGAAAAATACCGGAGCTGTAACCGTTGATCAACGTTGCGGTCATGCCGATGAATTTCCGGCTGATGCCGTAAAGCTCCGCCATAGCGTCACCCTGCCCGCTGTCGTTATTGTACTCATGCAGCTCATCACAGAGAAAGCTGCCAATCCGTCCGCGGTACTTCTTCTTGAGGTAGGTACTCAGCGGAAAGCGGCGGTGCGCGCCCTTGATGCAATACGGGCGTTCCGGATGCTCCACAAGCTGCCGCAGCTGCTCCAGAATGTGTTCGTTTTTCGTGCGGTTAAGGTGCAAGGCAGCCTGTGGCCGGAATACCCAGCCATACCCACCGATTTTTATCCACGGCATTTGACGCCGGTCATTGACCGGCGCCCAAAGCGGTGTGCCGCAATGAGGGCATCGGTGGTTTGCCAGATGCTCCTTCTGGAAGAAAAACTGATCCGAGGGTACCATGTATCTTGTGCCGTCGCCGCTGGTCTCCATCTCAATGAGCTCCAGACAGTCCGGGCAGACAAAGCCGCGTTTTCTGCGGCTCCACAGCACGGCAGGATAACGCATATACCCGTCTCTGGCACGCTCTTTACTGAAAACGGCATATACGTTTTTATCCCCGCGCTGGTACAGATCAAAGAGCCGATCCACGTCGGTGATACTCTTGACCACCATGCCATAGGTATCCGGCAGCGTTTCTGCGATCTCCCGTACCCACTTGCCTGTGACGTGTGAAGGGCACATGACAAGGTTGAAGGATTTGCCAGTCCCGCGGCCTTTGAGTGCGTTCAACGCTCCTGTCGCTGCTGCACTCAGCTTGGTCTTGCCGCTGCCGCATTCCGCCACAATGAGTGCCATTTTTTGTTGGCAAAGCTGCCGTTTGACAGCCTCCGTCACCGCAAGCTGGGCATCATAGAGGGAATAGCCGGCTTTTTCGTGGATGTAATCGTTGACCTCCAGAATTTCTTCCGAAAGCGGCTCCGACGCCGGATCGAACTTGGGAACGAACTGGCTACGGATACGGTCAGCCACAGTAACGCCAAAGGTATTCAGATAGCTGGTCACGCTGTTCACCTCCGCAAAGCCGTCTGCCGCACCAGGGAGAGCACCGGGAATGGTGATATTCCCATCTTTGAGCCCTTGCTCCAGAATATCCGTTACGTTTCGATCCTCTGGCAGCAGCGTCAACGACCATGCTTCCATCCGTTCTGTGAAGGAAAGCACCTTCATTTGCCGCAGATCGCCGCGGGCAATGAGTGAATCCAGCACATAGTCCTGAAACTCAGGGATCAGCGGTGCGGCGGTTTTCCGGTCTACCTCAGCAAACAGACTCGCACGGTCTCCGGGCGGACAAAAGATATAGCATTTGCGTGGGTTTTCGGGGGCGTCCTCATCGCTGTCGTCGGCAGTATTTTCCTCCGTCTGGCTGTCATTGTTGGCCATCAGGGTCGCAACGGCATATATCCCGTCGTGGGACAGCAGCCGTCGGTAGCCTTTGGGCTTGCAATCCAGATATAGGGTCGTATCGTCTTGTTTCAGCTCCACCGACGCACCGCCGTATATGGCGTCCGATAGAGCCCGAACGACTTCGGGATAACCGCCGAAGCGAATGGCACTGATCGTCTGCTGCGCGCCGCTGTCGATGATAACGGTATCCGCATAGCCGGTCAGCCGGATCTGAAATTTGGGGTCACTGTAGCTGAGTTCCATCAGCTTACTTCTTATGGGTGCCATTCATTTTGAAATCTCCTTTCTTCCGGACAACGAAAAAAGACCGTAACTGCCCCAAAAGGCAATTACGGTCTTCTTGATGTCCTATATTTTTACATACTTCAAGTCTTAGTCAGAACGAAGAAGGAAAACCTACCTCCTTTCTCGCCCGTGCCTGCTCTGCTCCGTCCTTTATGCTTTCACCTAAAGTACAGATTCATTGTACCGCAGGAGGTGCAGGGCGTACAGGTGGAAAGAAGATGTGTCAAGCCGTATGTCATAAGGCCATAAGGCGCGACATATTATTATTGGATTCGATTAATGTGGTTATGTTGTTCTTTAGATATGAGTAGGAGGCACCATGGAAAAAATAGTACAATGGATAGAAATAATCTCGAAGGTACTTGGATCAATAGCGATTATTCTTGCGTGGTTTCAGTGGAAAGAAACAAACCGTTTAAAGAGAGCTGACCATCTTCAACAATTGGGAGTGTTACTGCTCGAAAATAAAGAAATTCAGGAAGTACTACATATACTTATCGTTGGCAGTACGTGGTATGATGCGAAAACATGGAGTTTTGTAAGCGATGAAATGGAGCAAAAAGTGGATCGCTTTTTGGCATATTATTCGTATGTATGCTATCTAAGAGATAATGGCTTACTTGGGGAAAAAGAATTTCTAATTTTCAAATATGATTTGGCTGTGATTGGAAGCAATCCAGACATGCAAACATACTTAAAACATTTACAAGAAAATGCAGAGAATTCAAAATTGTCTGAAATTCCGTTTCAACCAATTTTAAAATATCTCTCGTTTCAAAAATGATTACTGCGGGGTAGGTACAAAATAGCGTCCCTTAGATTGACATAAAAAGTAGCAGAGGAACATACTCCCCTACTACTTTTATTGGATAAATGTTACGTTTTACTTTGCTTTTAACGCCTGAATGTGGCTTATGTATTGGGCGATGAGTGTCTTTTGTAAATTGAGCATCTCAAAGAGGCAAACGTATGGAGCCATCATGTTGCTGTTATTTTTATTATGAATCTCTGACACCCAATCATGTTCAGAGTCACCGATAAAGTCTTGAATTACTTCAATATAAGTTTTCTCTCCAAGTCTCATTGTCATATTGCCAAGAACCGCATTACGAACGTCATAAGACAAAGAGACTTCTACAAATTGAGTTAAGTCATTCAAAATGCCCTGATTGTATTTGAAATCGACTTGAGAAGCAAACTCCGTACAGTATTTTCTGAGTTCCAATTCAGCATCATAGAAAGCGGTGATAGCTGGCTCATAGCCTTTGTTTCGCAGGAATAGAGACTGTGAATACAAATCTTTCATATCTGTGAAAGAGAATTGTTGTTTGATTTCGGTTGGGCTTACGCTACCTCTTTGGCTCATTGGCGTTGTGATAGTGTTGAAATACATGATGTAATACTGAATCAGTATTTGCATAATTCGATCGAATCGTAAAATTTTCTCGCGCTCATATGCGTACTCTACTTTTTCGTTTTGCTTATCCAAAAAGAATTGCACAAAAGAGACAGTGACAATAATTCCGAGCAGGTTAGTGCCAAGGCCAAAGAGAGTATTATTAATGTTACTCGCAGTTTTTTCCGTAAAATTCCCCCAGGAAGAACAGGCCAAGGCCAGAATTATGATGCTCATAATCATTAAGAAAATTGAAATTTTCCCAGCGGCACTTTTTATCCACAATGTAATTTTTTCCATATTATCCCTCATTGCTTATTTTAATCTAACTAAAAGTTGCATACAATGCCATTCAACGGGTTTCTTTCCTATTCATGTGATTAGGAAAGAAACCCGCTAAATATTGAAAGCCTTTATTCGTTATGGAATAGCTTTAGAGAGCCTTATCCGATCAGCTGTTGGCAGATACTGACTTGTCTGCCATTGCTTTACCGTTTATCTTAACAGCAAGTACAAGCGTATATGTTTTTCCACTTTTGACAGGGCAGTTTTCTGAAATGTTGACTATCCCCAGCCCGTCAGCCGTCCACGTGTCGACAACCGTAGAGCCCTGCTTTAGAGTGAGTACAAGTGACACCTTGTCGTTGGAAGTCCCCGTGTTGCATTTACCTTGACAATAAGCAACTCCATTTTTAATAGTTAGCGTTGGATAGGACGATACTGCGCGAGACGCAGCGATTGCAGGAACGGTCAGCGAAAGAATTAACAACACGGCCAGGAAAAAAGAAAATAAATGTTTCTTCATATGGATACCTCTCTTTTCTCTTTATAAATTGGAATGGGTCTTACATATAAATAAACGAAAGAAAAAGGCAGTATCTTTCAAAAGCTAAGTAAAATTATCTTCCGAAATGAGAGAGACGTTTTGTGCGGTATAAATCAACTCGTCATCACTGAGAAAACCATCTATAAAAAAGCAGATGTTGCTTTTAGTATCGATCCAAGTAATACAACTACTTTGAGTTTCAGTGGCGGATGAATAGAGTTGTCCAGGATTCCCATTTATAGATATCTCTGATACAGACATGTTTTCTAGTTCAATAGACATGGCGCTACCAGAGTCCATGGGGCCATACTGGAAAAAAAGCCAATGGTCTCCCGAGTACGCCATAAACCGCATCGAGGTTGCTCTGGAGTAGTCGTTCGGGGTTGAAAGAATCTCTGCATCATGATGATATCCCTCTGGAATATACGAAAGCTGATACTCTGGAAGATCCGATTCAGTGTGCTCGCCGGAAAATCGATACATAACATAAGTGTCATACCACTCGGTGACCCAATTAACGACCGCAGCGTAGACCTTGGGACTGATGAGCATCAGCATGCCGAAGCTTAGGATGCCAATCAATGCGATGGTTGCCACCATTTTTGCAGCTCGCTTCCAGACCGGCTTTTGCCTGCGTTCAGCCCACTTCTTTGGGTTGGACAGAAGAGATTGCATGGATTTCTGAAACTTAAGAGAAGTTTCAACCTGTTCTGTACTTGAAAACTCTGGTGCAAATTCTTCAGCCGCGGCATCTAAAAGGATGTCGCGAAGCAGTTCATTCTCTTTGTGTCCCGTCATACTAATCCCTCCTCTCTCAAACGATCAATTAGCAGTTTGCGTCCACGAAAAATGCGTGTGCTGATGGTCGCTTCCGGAACGCTCAGTTGCCGAGCAATTTCGCGGGTACTCCACTCTTCAATGAAACGCAATTCTAGGACAGTACGGTATTTTTCGGGCATTTCGTGAATTAGCTGCGTAATAGATGCGAAAGAATCTCCTTTTAGTTCATCGCTAGTGGCTAAAGGCAGTTCATCAAGAGATATTGCCGCTTTGTTTTTTCGCAGGATAGAAATACATTCGTTCTTTACAATTATAACGCAATAGGCGCCTCTTTTCTTGCATTCGATTGCAGAAATTTTTTGAAAACTTTTTACAATTTTCATCCATGCGTTCTGAACGGCATCTTCACGTGCCATTTGATCGGTGGGGAAGTATTTTTTGGCAACTCGCAGCATGACCGCATGATATTCAGCGTAAAGTGCCATGAATTCATGCTTTTCGTGGTCAGTTTCTAGTACAGATAAGTAAATCAGCAAAGCGATGCCTCCATTTTTGTATTCCTTTTAGGAAATGATCCGAATAGAGAAGTTAAAAGGGCCCTTGGTGACAATTAAGCTAACCATGTTTATAAATGCATACAAGTAATAGTTACAAAAATTATTATAACATGAGAAGCGTGAGACGACAACCAATCCAACAGAAAACGGATGATAGATATACTAATTGATTCTGCCATTTTATAAATGTCGCTCGGCGGCAAAAACTGACAACATTCAAGAAAATATATTTGAAAAATATCCTGAAGAATTGCAAATTTGCTATTTATTTAGGCAAATACAATCTGGCCTGATTAAGCAATTTCGCTGCTTAATCAGGCCAGATTGTATTTTATGAAAAAGCGTGATTAAAAGTAGTGGCTTGCCTCTGAGTTTATCAAGCAGTCACATAGAGCGTATAATTGCGTGTGTCAGTCGTGCCACTTGAATTCGTAGCAAACAAAGTAACAACAACTTTATATTTAACGCCGGAAGTCCCCTGATAATAAACCGTATTGTCAAACGTATAATTATTAGAGATGCTCATGCCAGAGTCATATTGTCCATAAGAATCTTCAAAAGTCCAAGAACTGCCATTTTGCGAGTAGAACTTCATGCTCTGTGCACCTAGGCGAGATACAATACCGGATGTCGTAACGGAGAAATTAACGGCAATTTTGCCGCTATCAGCTGCGGTAACTTTGCATGAGCGATTCAAGATTAAATCACTAGCACGTGCTTCTGCCGCACTCGCAGAGACAATTAGCATAGTGAGAAGTAGGAGAGTAGCCAGTGTCATCGAAATGAAAGATTTGAATTTATTACGCATAGACTTGTGAAATCCTTTCCTATTATTGTAAAGAGGTAATCATTGATAAAAGAATATCGTTAGATGCATCTGTAGCAATTAAGCATTCCAGCTTGTTGTTGAACCATGTAACACAATTAGATGCGTTATTCTGATAGAAGTAGTAGGTAAGGCCGCCCTGTTGGTACTCAGTGACTACAGTATCATCTTTTTCAAAATCAAATGCATGTGCCTGCGTAAAATAGACAACTTGAAACACGATGTATTTATCATTTCCTTGGTATAAAGTGGAAAAGTTGATGTGATCACTGTATTCGGGTGAACTGACATTAACAGCAACGATTTCGTAACCTTCCGGGAACACTGGCACAATTTTTTCGGTAATGCCATAGGCATCAAGAGCTTCTTCAATGGTGGCATATTGAGCATCCTCGGACGGAAGGTTTTCCGGGTTATTGTTTTCTTCTGGCATGTCGCCGGTGTACTGATTTTCAAATGTAAATACTTCGGATGTCCATTTACCAACCATCTGAAAGACCCGTTCAAAACCGAGAGCAGTGCAGACAATCAATGACGACAAACAAATTAGTGCTGCCGCAAGGAGCAGTGCCTTACGGAGGGAAAACTTAGAACGCGTTGTTTTTCGCGTGAAATCTATAGAATCACGACCAAGTGCTGCGCAGTCCGGGGTATCACAGGGATAAAGCTGAAGGCCATCACCTTCTGGGGTGGCATAGCTGTTAAAAAATTCCTCGAGGGCTTGGGCGGCAGCTTTTTTGTTGACTTCACTGACACCACCTTCGCGTTTTTCAATCACCTCCATGATGTACATAACCATATCCAGATCACCGCCATCGGCAGCTTCCATATCTTTTTGCAGGAGATCTTCCAGCTCCTGTGTACTCAATTGGTCCAGATAGGAGTACATATCATTATTTTTTGATGTAGCCATACTCTGAACCTCCTTCACTTCATGTATGTAGATGTCGGCGATGTGCTGACATAAAATCAAAATTAAAAATCAGGAAATTCTTCCCTAATTCGTTTCCGTATTCGCTCAAGGCGTTTTTGACTTGTCCACACGGTAATTCCAAGTTCTGCCGCCACTTCCGTATGACTGACATTTTCAATGAAGATTCTTCGGAACAGCGTGATGTCATCCTCTTTAAAATTATCATAGACAAATCTGTATATTGCAGAAAGTGCGTCACTCACGATCAACGCGTTAATAAAGTTGCCCGGTGCCGCAATATCTTCAGATCTATCGCCGTGATCAACCAGTAGGTTTGCCTCACGCCGCTTGGTGCGGGTATAGTTCCGCATCTTATTCTTTAAGGTCTGCATCAACCAACCTCCGATGTTCTCATGGTTGATTAACTCACCAAACTTGCTCCATGCATCATGGAAGGTATCTTGTACAAGCTCTTCGGCGACAGACGCGCATAGCTTGTTCGCTTTTGCATAACGCAGTAGCTTCGGATGGTTGCTGATATAGATTTCACTAAATATTATGCGTTGCTCCGACGTCATAGTATTCGCCCCACTTTCCCGTGCCAACAGTTTTCGTGATTTAACCGTACTGCCGACTTACAATCTTCTAGAGAATGAAACCTCTTATGACATATCTGAGAGGTACGGGATCACATTACATTTTTTTGAGAAAATTGTCGTTAACATATCGGGTAAGGCCCAATAGCCGTTGCGAATCTTCACTGTCAATGGACACAAGCATTTGAGCGATATCGTTCTTTGCGCTATTGATAGTTTGCTCATAGACCAGACTGTCAACACTAACTTGAAGAGCATTAGCAACATTTACAAGGCTTTCGACACTCAACATCTTTTTGCCGCGTTCAACTTGCTTAAGGTGTTCGACGGAGATTTCGGCTCGTTCGGCCAAACCTTCTTGCGTATATCCTTGAGTGGTACGAGAAAGTTTTATGTTGTTTCCAATGATACGCTGTAGCTGCTCTTTCGCTTCGGTCATGTGCATATACCATCCTTCACCATTCCTACTAGTACCTATTATATTGTCCAGATAGGAATGACGAAATGTGCCGACAGCACTTGTCATAGGGTTCCGATAGCACCATCTTTTCTCTGGTTCTCCATGTGTGCTTTTCTAGTTAGTCAAAAACGCAGCCGAGATCTCGACTACGATTTCTCTCCAACCCGTAGTCAGACTTGGTGATTATGGGGGCAACCACCAAGTCTAAGTGCGAATAGAAAACTCAAGGGGGCTGGTCAATGACCTGCCCCCTTAAGCTCTTTATTTTTGGATATCATGCACACATCTGGTGTATGGACAGAGGTAAACTGCGTTGCCTATGGCAGGGTATACGCTGCACTCAGTTGAGGTACAGTCTGTAGCGCACCCGTCAATCCATTACATAGCCTGGTATGAAAAATAATAGTAACGGAACGTCACACAACGTTCCGTTACTATTTTATATAAGGGATGTCAAGATAATGAACTCAAAATTGGATACTGTGCGAAGCTGTAAGAGGTTTGATGGCTACCGGAAAAGATCAAGCATTTCATTGTTGTATAAACCATAATGGGATGATCTATGCATCCTTTCCTGCGGTGTCAGAGATTTCGAAACACAATATATACGCGTCTTCGGCTCCAATCCCTTGGACATTGCTGTCAATTGAGATGGCGGGTGTTTCGCATTCTAATCCAGTCTTAGATCCGTCTGCATAGTACAATTTCCAGTTAGCGAAAGGCACACCATCGGCATCTTCGGTCATTCCAGCAGAGATTACAGTTAGTTTTGCACCGGGGTACACGACAAAAACATCAAATTCACTAGTCTGGGTTTCATCTAGACGCATATTCCCCTTTTTAACCGTGTGAACATTAGTTACTTGGACAGTCAAATCATTGTAAGAAAATGTCTCTGTACTTGCATCGGGATATGTCATAGGATCATTTTGACTGTCACCTTGTTCCTCTGCAGGGGGCCGACTGTTATCGGGGATTTGGGTTGGCCCAGGGGTAGTGATGTCATCATTATTTTTGCCATTTTCAAGGTTGGTGCAGGCTGTCAGGCAGTATATGAGAGACAGCGTAAAGATTGCAATAATTAGATATATTCTTTTCATGTTAGTAGGTCTCCTGCCTATTGCTAGATTCGACTATTGTGCAAGGTTTTAGGTCATGGTGTTTACCCAGTATCCATAGGCGTATGCAGATGCATTGGGGTTATTGTTCGGCTGGAAAAACTTTGCGGGAGCAAACGCTGCCTGACTTACCCCGCTACGAGTTAGACGAACCATCCAATATACGTTTGTTCCAGCAGGATAGATTCCCTTAAAACTATAAGAGTAAGTGTCTCCGTTTTTACTCATAAGGCCACCGTCAGTCCATGTTCCAGACGATTTACTTCTGTAATAGATCCTAACTTCAGCCATGTCGCGCTTAACACCATCGTCTCTAATATATGCAACAATAGATGCCGTATTATTACTCCATTTAGCCTGAGAATAAATGTCTAAATCTTTACCAGAAGCCCACTTACTGGAGGCGAGATAGCTGTAGTTTGGCTCATTCCGAAGCCATTTCAGCCCGTTGTTTTTAGAACAAATGCCAAAGTGAAGATGAGCGGGAACATTTCCTTGGTTTCCGGATTTGCCAATTAACTGTCCCTGATTTTTATAGCCATCCGACTCACAGGCATTCATGTGATAAAAACGGACATAGTAGTCGCCGTCGTCTTTTACTTTATTCCGATTTGCATCGACAAGAAATTCAATATCACTATGTCCCACGACAGGGTTTTTTGTTGACCACCCATAGTATGGTGCATATACATTTGTGTTGATCGAAGCATTCAAATCGACTCCGTTATGAGGGTTAGTTCCGCTGGATCGCGGCTGGTTCCATTTGCTATTAACGAGAACAAAACCTCCAGAGGATCCTGTTGACATCGGAGAAATGAAGCTGACAACCTTAAGAGCGGCATCTTGAAATACGATGTCGTATGCAGCCCGAGTGGACACGGCAGGCGATACGGTTTCTTCGTGGCTAATCAGCATAGTATCTTCGTTAAGCCAAAAGCCACGTACTGCAGAGTTTGTCGCAGCTTGTACACTCTGCCCAACTTGTGTTGTTTCGTTAAGAGAAATAGCCGTCCCATTTAAAGCATCAACAATCTTGATATCATTCATACCAATATCGGCGTTTTCACCGTATGAAATGGCTAGCTTTGCTCCAGACATAGAGAACGAAGGCGTTCCATCCAAATACCCGCGAACAGAGGTGATTTCACGCAGCTTCCCAGTCTCGCTATCCAGATCATTAATGTAAGCCGTAGATGTCGAACTACCATCTTGGTAAGTTGTATAGATGAGTTTTCCGTATCCAGCTCCCTTGACGCAAACATTGGGAAAATCCGGAATATCAACAGAATTGATGGAGCGATTTACAACGTTTACAATCCTCGTACTATCGAGTGAACCAACTACAACTGAATTATCCGAAATAAAACCGACAATATCATTATTAATTGCAGGCGAAATCAACTGAGCTTCTGCTGGATTCTGGAGATTGACTTTCCAAACGGACGTTTCGTCCGGCTCTACCGCATCACGGTTTGTACGGTACACAACATATTGCCCAGATGGATCTAACTCAACATTGTCAATCCACAACAAATAACTTTCAGGGTTTATTGCTTTGATTTCGTGTTCAATTTCAGAACGGTTTTTTCCAGCATAAGTATCGCTTGTAAGCTTATTCGTGCTTCCGCTACTTGCATTGATGCTCCAAATGCCAATATCGGTATAAGCCAAATATGTACTCGTTTCGTCGGCATATGCAAAGCCAAATTCATGGCGTCCCCATTCGGAGGGGAAAATAAATGTGTCTGAACCAATGCTGCAACGATACATTAACGCGTCAAAAGCCCCGTTGCTCCGGTCTTCTAAACGGAGGGTAAAAGGTGTGAGCGGGACTTCGGTTTGAGTGCTTCCATTGTACGCATATGCCTTGGTATGATTGGCAATATACTCCGCACGGACAACGTCCGCGTCAGCGATAGCATCCATAGATTGCCCCTGCTCATTGAATATCCCATTAGGATATAGAATTGACGTAAGTTCTTCATACTCAGCCGTGCTTACGGGTTTTACAAGCAATGTAGTCCCACTGGCACCGTGCATAACATATTTGTTGTCATTTGAATCAACGACAACTGTTGGTGTAGAGATGGTCTCATCAATATTCGCATCGATTTGTCCCGCACTTGCTTGTACAATAAAAGATAACATAAAAGCAAGCAACAAGACTCCGCTAACCAGTCGTTTTTTTAGGCCGTTCATAAGCTTTCCTCCTCGTATGTCTTTAGTTGCTGTTCTTAGCTGTGATGGCTGGTATTTTTTGGGTTTACGGTTGAAAAAATGCATGTGCGCTTGTATTACTGTAGTCTCAAGTATTGCTGAGAGTACGTGGCCTATGAAACTACCCCTACAAGTCGCTTCACAAAACATCTCCTTTCTGTGGATAGTTAGTGTATCGAGAGCCTCAACTATATAACGCATTAAGGAGGGGCTTCCTTTCGAATTATAAAAGATTTGCAATTGCTCCAAAACTTCGGCCACATTTTCGGCAATGTGTAATAATTTATCTCCGTCTAAAAATGCGTCTATGAAGAAGCATATATTATTGCGCTCTATTGCCCTCTTTACCTTGTCATAGATGTATAATAGTTACCCCGTGTGTCCGTTGACGATAATAATTACAGTAGTTGAATCGAGATGTATGACTTTTGCAGAGTATTTTCCATCGGAAAATACTTAAAGTAAAGGTTTGGTTGATTTAGTTTACTGTAAGTAATGATCTAATGGTCGTAATGTTAGAAAATTTGTCTGGCTACATTATAAATTGACTAGAAGGATTGTAATCCTCGAGTGAATACGTGATTTTATAATTATATTTTACATGTGTCTTGAAACAAACGTTGACGAATTGGGCCAATTATTGTATACTTCTACCGATAAAGGAAGATGGTGAAACAACAATGAATGAAGATAAAGAAATCATCAAGAAAATCCTAAGTCAGTTCACCACGCAGAGAGATGGATTTCTATATGAGATTTTTGAGGACGATATATTTAGAAAGAATCATCCCGAGGCGCTTTGGTTTTTTAACGCATATGACTATGCATATGACAACTATCTGAAATTCAACGAGAAATATTATTGTGATCTCCCTGAGGTCGTTGCACAGGCACGGGCGATGATGACTGGCTATCTGGTGAAGCAATTGTACGTTGTAACTTTGGGGCTTGATTTGGACTTTGTAACTGCACTTAGCAGTGAAGTACAGGAGCAGAGAAGTGCAGAGGGGCTTTCGATCTGCTTGTTACCATCATCGGAAGACTTTCGCCAATGCCAATCGAGCACGACAATTTCGTTTGCAGAGGAAGACAAAAAGGGACTTTGCCATGAAAAAGTTCATGCTGTAAGGAAGCAATTAGAGTTGGCAAAGGACGGTAGTTTGGGCGTATGTATGGATATAAACACCTATAATTTGCGTACAGAAGGCATTCTAGACAAAGGCGTAGCGTATAGGTATCCCCGGATTATGTTTAAAAAGCATTCGGAATGGGAATTACATATGCCCTCTAAAGACAAGCTGCCATCTTGTAGGCTACGGTATGCGCAAGGGTCATTCATGCTTCCTCTTCTTGATATGTCAGAGGAATATGAGGAAAGTATTTGTGCAAAACTGCATAATATGAGTAAGGCAAAAGCGAGAGAAGCAGCTTCGAATATTAGAACTTTACTTCCGGCAATCGAAAAATGTGACCATGGTGCAGTTGTAATTTTTCTCGAAGAATCTATTGCCGTTGCGGAGGCACAGCGACTTACCTCGATGGGACGGGGGCTTTTGCTCCCAGCAAAAAAACCGTTGCGTTTCTGCGAAAAGGCGAATGCAGAGTTGATTAGCCGTATGGCATCGATTGATGGAGCTATTCTGGCAGACTTAGATGGAAACTGCCATGCATATGGCGTGATTTTAGATGGAAAAGCGGACAACAAAGAGAACAATACTGTGCCAAGCGATGGTAGCTGCAAAGATAGAGGGGCGCGCTATAATTCGACGAAGACGTACATTGATTCATTCCAGACTATTTCTGCCAGTGACGAAAGAGAAGCAATACGAATCGGTATAGTTCGCTCCGAAGACGGAATGCTGAATATATTTCCATAACATTGCAACTAAATACACTGATATTTATTGCTGTTTTCGCCCTTTCTTCGCTCATTTTGGCTACAATTCAGGACTTTCCCTTGATTTCCCTTGAATAATTTCTTGACATATCCGAAAAAATAGGGTATAGTGGCTACAGTAACACTAGGAATGATACTATGAAGGACTGATTTTATTGTTTAAAGAATTAAAGAAAATTTCTGTAGATTCAAATCAAATCAAAAATCAACTTGAGTTACAACGTATTGCTTCTGTTTCAAGAATTGACCGCACAGAAAGCTGTTTTGCGGGTAAAAGCCATCAAACAATGCAGCAATATTATAAGAGCGCTGAGCGGGCAGCGAAGTCCGCTAACAAGTGGTTTTGATTTGTATAGAACCATATAACAACACACCATCTTTTTACATTGCCAATGTAGAGAGATGGTGATTATTTTAGGAGGTGTGGGATGGACAAGAAGATTGACGTGAAAATGTTAGTTTTGAAACGGTGGAATCAGGCTCAAACAGGGAAGCTATTTGATGAAAATATAAAACAGCGAGGCCAGTATATTTCCTTTCAAAGCTATCATTTTATTGACGTTTATTCCGTCAAGGGAGAACCTGCACTGTTCCAAGCTTACGAACAACTTCAATCCGATAAAGTTTTGGAAGGCCAAGAGGGCGCAAACACTAAGCGAGGCATTTTTGGCGATATCCATACGGTGCAAAGCATAACGCTTTTGGGTGAGGATGGCTCTTTTTGGGAGTCTTCAACAGATGTTGTGAATATTACCTTCATTCAGCAGACTGATTCGACCAGTTGGTGGTACGATGACATTAAGGGGCATATTTCGGACATAATTGCAGCAAGGAAAGCCAAGGATAGCTCTTGGACTCAGGTTAAGTGGGCTCTATACTATTCTTTGGACTTCTGTGATTTGGTCTTATTCACAAAGAATTTGAAGTTAAGTCAACTGAATGAATTGCTGTGGGAAATGTTGCGATCCCGACACGAAAACCGACCGATGTTTCGCGACACATTTACAATAACTTGTTTTGGATATACATTTTTAAAAAACTCTTTTCAAAAGATAAGCGTTTCAGATTCAAAAGACGATGATTTTATAGCATGGGACGATAAACTGGCGCTGTCTATAAATTTAAGTGTCAGCGACTTTTCAATTCTTCCAGGTTTGTTGCAAAGCATTAGCGAAATCAGCGGTTCGACTATCGGAAATCGGCTTTTGGGACGATATGATTTTCGCATCACAACAGGTGAATTACATGTAAGTCAGATACTTAGGATTCTGTACCAAATTGATTCACTTTTTGAGAAGCAGGATAGTCAGCGAAAAAAGCCGCTCAACGGTTATGACGTTGTCTCCTTAGTAGCAGCACCTGAGAATAAGGCATATCCATCCCAAGAGGCAACTGGCAATCTTGACGTGCATGAAATGACTGTAACGGATGCGCTCAATAAACTATACAGTCTATGCCTTGAGCAAAGTCTTCCGTTTACGGAGTATGTTACAGAAACTCTCCGAGCACTGTATGAACTGGACAACAGCGGTTTTTCTGAGGAGTTCGTATTAAGCGTATTGCCTTCACTTTCAACATTTGTTGAAATCACGCAACAGGCAGTAACCTTTCTGAAAAATGCTAAAAAGGATTCCGAAGATGATCCTGAAAAGGCATTCCCAGTTAAACCAATTTGGGAAAGCCTTTTGCTTATGCAAAAGAATTATTTCAATGCTCTGAACACGTTAGCTCTCTGCACAATGCACAGCGAACGGCAGTTCATTCACGCACCTGCATTCAATGCTACTTATTTTGAAATCCCCCCCAAGATGTTGGCATTTTATAATGCAATCACAGATCACATTGCATCTTTGTTGGCTGAGAAAAAAGATACGAAGTATTACTTTATAATTGTCCCGGACTACCGTCCAGATATCTATGTGCGCCCTCTAAATATCACTTATTCGGAGGACACCACAAAGCACTTAGCAATTATCAATTTGCCGGAAAAATATTTTTATCGGCCGAAAGAAGCCATTATGCTTCTGGCGCATGAAGTCGGTCATTACGAAGGCAGACGAAGCCGAGATATTCGCGCAAAAAAGATTTTTGAGATGACAGGCCTTTTATTGCTACGAAGTACGCCACTCTTTAACTGCAAACATATTGTTCAGTTGTTTGCCGAGGAATTTGGAGATTTCTTATATGGCCAATACCAAGGTCAGCAAAGGTATGTGCGAAGCATAGGAGCACAGTTGGATGACGTAGCACACTTTTTGGCTGATATACACTACGGAGTAGACTATTTAGGAATTGTTGAACAACAGCATATAATAGTGAAAAAGTGGTCTGATAGGCTTTATGAAAATCGGGAAAAGCCAAAAATCCACCAAGAATGTTTGAATTTTCTGCAAAAACTTGATGATGCCTTGTATACTGAATATTTCGCACCTTGTATGGGTGAGAATCTTTCTACAGGTGCATGTGATGTAATAGCTCGCAGTATGGTTAACAAATTAATGAATTTAGTCCAGCCCACAATGCGAGCAGTGTATCAGGATATTTCTGATATATGCGAGATTATTGTACAGGCATTCAGCGAAGCTTTTGCTGACAGGCAAATGATTGCCGTCCTAGGCAATCATTCAGACTGGCCAACGGACTACGGAGATACCTTAGCCGCTGTACAGGAAGATGAGTGGAAAGACGAGCAGGAAGGCGAGTATATTCCCACAGTTGAACAACTACTTCGCTACAATGCTGTGCAGCGTGTCGCAAATGATATAATCCTAAAAGACACCCGTTTTAAACTCCCAAACGATTTCTTCTTGGAAGAGGTTGTGAAGAGCATTGTATCCTATCTGAAAGATGCTGAAAATGAGCAGGCTAAGGAAACTGGATCTTCATGCGAAAAGAATTGCGTACAAGAGTTTCTCAAAGCTAAAGGCTTGAAGGCACAGTGTAAAATTATTTGCGAAGTGTTAAGCGATTACAAAAAACGCTGGTACTCAGAACAACCCCCAAAGTGATATTCAAAATAAATCCGTCTTTCGATAGGAAATTCGAAAGACGGATTTATTTTGGCAGAGCCAGAGAGTTCCCTGGCTCTGCCGCAAGTCTCATTAAGATAGCCAGAGGAGTTAGTGTTGGAAGCTGCGCCGCGCAATCTAGCATCGGCATCGAAGAGTGATTCTTGGAGACGTGGTGCGGAAGGCTCATGATTTCGTCATATTTGCTCGTAATATATATTCCGCATTCCCTTTCAACAGTAATCCCGAAGCCATCATTCTTTCTATTAGCTCTTGGCACCGTCTCTATGCATTCCTGTATCAAAGTATATCTACATGATAGTTTCCGTTAATATTGAAGAAAATCATTTTGGCAGGGAAAAGATTAATCCCCATGGTGGCCACTGCAACAACATAGCAGACCCATTCACTTAGTTCATCTGGAAGCCGAAAGCACTTGGGTTCTCCATCTTTCAAAATTGTTACTGTTGGAATAGATTCTTGGCTCATGCCAACCGATAATACGTCGAAAGTCTGAAAACCTTCATGTAGGGGCAAAAGAGGTTGCCGCTTCGAATCAAAATATTCTTTCAACCATTCACATGCAAAAGCATTGAAGTATTCACCTTTCATTTCTATATCAGGTTGAATTTGTTCAATGGATTCAAATTGATTCATGAAAACAAGCAAGGCATAAAATGCAATTAAATCGTCCGAATAGATACCGGAGCAGGATTTGTAGCAAGCCGGCTGACATTTACAAATAAGCCAATAGAGCTTCTTATAGAGTCTTAATTGAGTTTCATTTAGACGGAACCATTTTGTATCCAGAATCTTCTTATTTACACCTTCTTCAAAAGATTGGTATCGCAGAGAATTACTTAGTCCTTTCAGCAGCTTGGATACAATACCAGCCATCATATCTGCCATTCGGAGTCCAGAATATTCTGTAGAATCAGCTTCTTCTAAATTATTTAAGCCAATTTTTTGGGCTGCTTTTAAGGTTCTGCTGCTTTCACCTTCTTTGCCTTCTTTGTCAATAATCAAACGGTAGTCCGTTATGTTTTTTTCTGCCAGATACTTTCTGAAGCCTTCAAAAGGCATGTGATAGTCCCAAGACAGCTCTGGGCTGTTGGTAATTGTATCTAACACATCTAGTATTTTTCTAAAAGTCGCTGTCTCGGCATGCTTCAGCTTTGGATTCTTTTTGTTGTTCTCTATCCGATCGCGCAGGAACCTTCTTAGTGCTTCTAAAAAGTCGTTAGGTGATTCATCGAGGATTTTAATGATTTCTTTTGGGCGATACATGACGAGGGCCTTCGTAATGGAATATTTTATCAAGTCTGCATCAATAAGGAAATCGCCTCTACCTTCTTGGGAAATTTGTGATATAAGGTATTCTATTTTGCTGCAAGTGGAAAATATAACATGACTATTATCATCAAAAAGTGACAGAAAGTCATCTACAAACTGTACATTCTGTTTGTTGAGAGAAGCAAAACCGTACTTGAACTGTTTTTGCTGTAACGTCGTACTTTTAATTTCACCATTATGTTTTTTTCTATCGGCATACTTAGCTTCAAAAGCGGTATGCCGCTGCAGAATATCATTCTTATCATCTGGCCACCCCACAATCATGGTTACAAAATTATCATAGTAATTGGCGGCACTTATTGTTTTGTAGTTAATTTTTCGACTATGCTCAGCCTCATCGTAGAAAAAGCTATATGTAGGCATTTGTAACACCTCACTATTATGATAAGTTTTGGTTAGCAGCTTAGGCAAGAATCGGACTTCCTTTCTGGCTTTTGCCTAAGCTGCAATACCAGGAGCAACTGGCTGACCAACACCTCTTTGGGCTTCTATGTCCGTAGTTTAGGCTATCAACTATCCTATATTGCAGCATTCGATTTGAGTGGGTTGGACCTTGGAGTTCGCGTTACCGAAATAGATTGAATCAGCAATGAGAAAACGATAAATTCCGGTTGCAAATTTGCTTGTTTGCCGTGCTCCTTTTCACCACTAAGCAGAAACGATTCTTCTGTTTTGGCAGTTACCCTGTGCTATGATATAGTATATTATAGATAAATACGCTATAGATGGTCAAGCATGTTTTAAGTAATTAGATAACGCAAAGGGTCAGTCATAATTAAAGGATCTGACAACGAGACAGCTAACCTCTCATGGAGGGAACAGGCGGTGCGGAACGCTATCGCGTCCATATCTATCTTTGAGTGACAGGTGTAATCCAAATCCTTAAAATACAGAAGCGCCCCTCAGATTATCTGAGGGGCGCTTCCTGTTTTCATGTGATATTGCCATACAGCTTGATGAGAAAGAAGGCTACTACAGCAGTTATAACCGGTATGCTACAGAGTATTCTTTTCACGAACTGTCTCCTTAATCTTCGATCCTCTCACAGTACACCACATACCGCTGCCGCCCGCCGCTGGCATAGGGATGGCAGGTCAACAGCGTCAGCAGGTCGCGGTTCGGTTGTATCTTGATTTTCTCTACCTCATGGGGCTGGATGATTTGAATGTCGGCCACGGTATAGGTCAGCGTTTCCCATAGGTTGGTGAGCTTCACGGTATCACTCACCTGCAAGCGGTCGATGTGCCGAAAATAATCCGCGCCTTTCCAACCTCGGTGTCCGGCAATGACGCAGTTTGTGCTATTGCCACCGATGGGTGCGGAGGTATTGCCCAGCACCGCCGCACCTGCGGCAAGGTGGTCATCGGACGCGCCCAAGTAGACCGGCATGGTCAGCTCCATGGTGGGAATTTCCAAGACGCCTATGATCTCATCCTCGATGCCGTAGGCAGTCAGGTCGGCGGCGGGTTCTTCATAGGCTTCGAGGTCAACGAGGTTACACTGCTTTTCGGCATAGATACGCTGGTTGTACTCCTGTAGAGCCGCCAGCAGTTCAGGGTACTGCTGCTCCGGCTCGTTACGCTCGGCGAAGAACTCCTGCACAGCAGTTGCGGCACTGCTTTGGAGTCTGTTCCCCGTGAACACCGGCCACAGCATGACGCAGATACCCGCCACGGCCAACAGTACTGCCAGCACAAGGGATGTCTTACGCATGGCGTTTCCTCCTCATCAGGAAGTATCCGCCGCCTGCAACAGCTACCACGCTAAGACTGATACCCAAGCCAGTGAGGTAGTGTTGTGTCCATGAGGATGCCGCTGGTTTTTCCACGGCGGCAGCGGTTGCCTGTTCGGGGGTGTACGGAATGCGGTGGCCTCGCACCAGCAGCCTGTGGGTGTTGATGCCAAACGGGGTACACGTCACCAGCGTTACATAGTCCTTGCCATCCTCAATTTGCAGCAGGCTCGTGTCTGTGGGCAGTACCGTGTGGATGGCGTCTACCTTGTATGCCAGCGTATCACCCAGCACATGGATGTAAAATGTATCGCCCTCTGTAAGCTGGTCGATGTCCGAAAACAGCTTGGAACTCGCCATGCCGCTGTGGGC
>ENA-ORMS01000567-ORMS01000567.1-human-gut-metagenome-genome-assembly--contig:-NODE-567-length-36462-cov-6.241959_pt1 | contig 36462 bp, 40 predicted proteins | sample MGYA00242104_ERZ508997 | MGnify/ENA primary metagenome ERZ508997 (study PRJEB26280, sample SAMEA2338704) | human gut metagenome | biome: human gut; feature: human-associated habitat; material: faeces... | reverse complement strand
GATTGGCTGTTCGACTGCGACGTGTTTCTGTTTACGGCCTCGCGCGGTGTGCCGCCGCTCGGGAGCGAGGTGAAGGACGTGCGCATGGCGCAGTATGCGGCAAACCGCGAAATGCTGCGCCAATATGCAAAAAAAGCCCGCGAGGCGGGCTTCCGGGGACTTTTCTGTCAGATCTCCGACCCGGTCGATCATCTGGCGCGGGCCGTGTTCCTCTATAGCAATCAGGACGAGACCGGCGCGTATGACTTCGCCGGGCTTCTGCCGGAGCAGATCCAGGGCTTCGGCCTTGGCGTCATGGCCGCGCGCGCGGCCTATATGGCGGAGAAAACGGGTCTGGACTTTACGAACGGCCGCGTCTACGGCCCGCACGGCGCCGACCTGATCGTTGCAAATCATCCGCAGAATTACGACGAAGCGCTTTCCGCGCGGCTGACGCAGGAGACCGTGACGGCCAATCTGCGCGTCCGTGAGCTGGGCTTCAAGCCCTATATTGCGCCGGCGCTTTCTTCTGCGGCCGTGAGCCTGCTGCGCCTGGTGCGCGGTGAGGTCTGCTGCAGCGCCATTCCCATGGGCGGCGCCTATTTCGGCTGCCGCAGCCGCACGACCTCCGCCGGGATCCTGACACAGCGCGAAGCGCTGCATCCCGCGCTTTTCCGAAAAATTGAGGAAGTGCAGCAGCGATTGGAGCGATTTTCCTATGATTGATGTTCTCATGCCGGGCGGAAGCGACCGTCTGCGCGAAACGGCCGCCGCGGCACTGGAAGGGACGGCGCACCGCTTCCTTTCCGCCGGGGACGATCTGCGCGGCAAACGAGTGCTGTTTGCCCTCTCGACGGACGAGGGCGGCATGGATGCGCCCACGCTGGCGCTGCTGCGCCGCCTGCGTCTGGAGAAGGACGCCATGCAGGGCAGCTGCGCTGCCGTTCTGCTGGACGGGGCAGGGGAGCTTTACACTAAGCAGCTCGCGCAGGACGTCGTTTTCGCCGCCAACGGCACGGGCTGTGCCTTTATGGGCAAGCCCCTCGTGGAGGGGACGGGCTCGCTTTATAATCAGCATATCCTTGCCGCGCGCCTCGGCCTGACACCGGAGCAAACCTACCGGACGCGCGCGAGAGGACTTGTCCGGCGGCTGGAGACTTTCCAACCGCCCCGGTTCCGCCGCCCGCGGCTGCTGATGCTGCACGCTTCGGAGAGCGGCCGCTCCAGCACGCTCTGGATGGGCCGGGAGATCTGCCGGAGATTGTCCGATGCCTGCGAGATCACCGAGCTTTCTCTGCGAAACGGCACGATCCACGACTGCCGCGGCTGCTCCTACCGCACCTGCCTGCACTTTGCCGAAAACGGTGGCTGCTTCTACGGCGGTGCGATCTCCGAAACGGTCCTGCCGGCCATCCGTGACTGCGATGCCATGCTTTTCCTCTGCCCGAATTACAATGACGCCGTCGGCGCGAATATCTCTGCGCTCTTCAACCGCCTGACGAGCCTGCTGCTGCAAAGCGAACTGTATGACAAGTATCTGTTTGGCATCGTCGTGTCCGGCTATTCCGGCGGCGATCTGGTGGCGCGCCAGCTCCTTGGCGCAATGTGCCTGAATAAGACGGCCATGCTGCCGCCGCGCTTCTGCCTGCTCCGCACGGCCAACGACCTGCCGACCGCGCAGCACGCGCCCGACGCGGCGCAGTGCCTGGACGAATTTGCCCGCTGCATCCGCGAAACCATCTGCCTTTGAAAAACGTAGAAAAAAATGAAGAAAAAAGAAAAAAGGGCTTGCAAAACGGATGGAGCTGTGTTAATATAGTTGAGCAAAATGAAATCCGGGTGTGGCGAAGTTTGGTATCGCGCTTGAATGGGGTTCAAGAGGCCGCTGGTTCGAATCCAGTCACTCGGACCATATCGAGTATTCATAAGGGATTTGACTTATGAATACTCGATTTTTCTTTGAAATCAACATTCTTCTTATGTATGAGCAGGCATTGTGCCTGCTCTCTTTCGTTATGCGGATATTGTGGGGATATACTCCACCGCAACACCCTTTCGGGTGTCAGCTTTGTAATTCCTACGAAAATAGTTATCGGGCAGTTCAATATAGCCCACAAACCGATAGTAAATCACGATCCTCTGCGTCCGGCTTTTGCCTACACCCTCCGTTTCGTAAACATCGATGTGGTCGATCAGTTCACGAAGCAGCGGAGCGGTCAGTCTGTCCATTTCCATAAATCTGCGGATTGCGTGGATGAAATTGTCCCGTTCCTGCTGTCGGCTTCCCATATCAGCAAGCTTTTTGCGAAGATCGGTCATTTTGGTTTTCAGTTCCAACCGCTCCATCTCATATTTGTGAGATAACTGCATAAACCATTCATCGGACACTTTGCCGGTAGCATTGTCCTCGTAAAGCTTTTCATACAGTTTGGACACCGTGTCGTTTCGTACAACCGCCTTCTGCAAATCTGCCTCCGCCTGTTTCTGTTCTTTCAGCAGTTCCTTGTTCGTTTTCTGAGCAAGAAGATCAGCAAAGGCATCCTCGTCAGTTCGCAGAAAGTCCGCCATACGGCGAAGTTCAAGCATTACAACCTGTTCCACGGAATCCGCACGAACATAATGTCGACTCTTACAAGTTCCACGGTAATCGACTGTATTGTTCGCACATACGAAAAAGTGAATATCCTTGTTAATGGTATTCGTATGATGCCGCATTTTGCTGTGGCAGTCTCCGCAGTAAATCAGATCACTGAAAATGCTTTTGGGCGCATTATGGGGCTTCGGCGCACGGCGTTTTGTTTTTGCGGTAAGTCGTTGTACCTGCTCGAAGGTTGCCCGGTCGATAATCGGCTCGTGAACGTCTTTGAAGATTACCCAATTATCCTTTGGGTTTTCAAGACGGGTTTTGTTTTTGAAATTCTTGGAGTAAGTCTTGAAATTGATGATGTCACCGCAGTATTCCTGCTGAGCAAGAATTTTCTGTATGGTGGTTTTACACCATCGGTAAGGATTGGGCTGTGTCTTTTTACCGCCTCTGCCGAGACCGTTGTTTTGCCAATATGCCATCGGATTCAGGATCTTTTCTTCCTGCAAGGTGCGGGCAATGGTTTCATTGCCGTTCCCTTCAACGCACATTTTGAAGATGCGCTTTACGATTGCCGCCGGTTTGGGATCTATAATCCATTTTTTCTTGTTCTCCGGGGATTTCATATACCCGTAAGGCGGTTGAGAAAGGGGTTCACCGGCATTGCCACGCAGACGGTGGGAAGAACGCACCTTCTTTGAAATATCCCTTGCGTACATTTCGTTCAGAATATTCTTGAACGGTGCAATCTCGCTCTCGCCTTCGTCACTGTCGATACCGTCGTTTACGGCAATGAAGCGTACATTGTGATCTGGAAAATAACTGTCCGTGTAGTTGCCGACGGAAACGTAATCACGACCGAGACGGGATAAGTCTTTTACCATAACGGTAGTAACGTATCCCATCTCGATATCCTCAATCATCTGCTGAAATGAGGGACGGTTGAAATTCGTTCCCGTATAACCGTCATCCACATAAAAGCGTGTATTTGTAAGTCCTAATTCCTTTGCTTTCTGAGAGAGTAATTTATTCTGATTTGCAATGGAGTTACTCTCACTTTCGGTACCGTCGTCACGGGATAAACGGTTGTATAGCGCAGTGATACCGATTTCTTCTGTTTTAAGTTTTCTTTTCTTCGACTGCATTTAGTCCTCCTTTCCGGCAGCCGAATACACATATTCCTCTGCCATTCTATCATCCGATGGCTGATCCATCAAATCTATCATTTCATTGGTGATTGCTTCCTCAAAACGGGAGCGAATTGAGTTTTCCGAATCGGGATTTTCAAAACGGGCAGACACAATATACGTTACTCCGTTGAGCTTGTATTCCCGTTCACCGGGAAGCAATCCGCAAACCCATCCTGTTAATCTTTTCATATTCTTGACCTCCTTATCTCGAATCTCGATCACGCTGACGGATGAGATACTTGCGGTAATAGTCGCAGGCTTTAATAATGAAATCTTCCGTCCTTTGGGCATCCATCCCTCGTGGGAGGACATCCCGCAGACGGTCAGCGGAAACTTTCACAGTTTCCCGCTGATTGGCTTTTTCCTCATTCATAATGCAATGGATAACGGAACGGTCGAGCAGTCCTTCCCGGTCTGCCTTGTGAAGCCGCCACGCCTGCGAGTAGGACGGCGTGCAGTCGTTCACTTCACAGATTTCTAAAACGTCATACTGACATTGCTCCGGCAGGAACGAAAGCTCTACGCCGACGGAGAGAGCGATCTTTCCTTCGTCCATCATTGTGAGCAGTTCGGGAATGAGATAGGTCAGACGGATATAACGTTGTACCTGCGCTCGGCTCTCACCACTGTCAGCACCGAGAAGTTCATCGCTTCTTAACTTCGTCTCAAGTTGAGACGAAGTGCCCTGATGCTTGATTGCATCGTATTTCATCTTGTACGCAAACGCCTTTTTGCTCGGCAGGATATGCTCACGGTGCAGATTGCTGTCCACCACCGCAATGGCAGCGGCATCCCGGTCGAGGGCATAAATAAAGGCAGGTACTGTTTCCAGCCCTGCCTTCATAGCGGCGTGCAAGCGGCGGTGCCCGCTTACGACCTCATATTCATCTGTGGTGTTTTCCATCGGTCTTACGATCAGCGGCGAAAGAATACCCTGCGTCTGTATGCTTTCGATCAGCGTATTCATTTCCTCATTGTCGAGTACCTTGTAGGGGTGTCCCTCAAAGGGGTGTAATTTCGATACCGGAATAGCTACCGGCGTTTTCATCGTGTTGTTATTCATCGTTCGTAATTCCTTTCTTTTCTCTTGGTTGTAATATTGGTTTCTTCATAGGTGATTTGCTGCGGAACATCACGCCCGGCGGTACGGCGTTCATTTGCAGAGACTCTGTCCAGCGTGTCCTGAATATGCACCGAGCGTTCCTCTATTGCCCGGTTGCACTTCAAATCTTTGCGTATTGCTGTAATCTCTTCGGTCAGCGTGGATTTCTCACGTCGAAGGGATACCTTTTCTTCGGGAGTAGCTCTACGAATCTTGTTTTGCAGCTTTGTACGCTGTGCCGTCAGTTCACCGAGCCGATCTTCTAATACGGAGCGGTCTTTATGCATCGTCGGCAGGATGCAAGGTGTAAATGTATTCAGAAGTGGGGTTGCAGCCAATGCGGAACTCAAATTGAAAAGGCAGATGCCGCGTTGATGGAAGAAGTCACAGAGCTTCTGAATATTTTGATTTGCAATCCCGAAATGATCCATTCTCATCGGCACTCTCAGAAGGAACCTTCCATTGAGCAGCGGTGCCTTGACAACGAAATTGCAAGGACACTTGAGGGATATGGCTTCGACAAGGATGCCCTTCGGGAAAAGCTGTTCCGGAGAGCCGCCTTGTGCTATCAACAGATCGGCAACGAGGCATATATTGAAAATCAGCTAAGATGCATTCTTGAACAGGCCGAATGCTTGGAATCCTTCGACGCAGAGCTGACAAACAAGATCGTCAAGCAGATCAGGCTCTCGGAAGACGGTCCCGTAAGAATCATACTAATCAATGATCAAGAAGTACGAAAGGAGCAGACGGAGCATGCAAGCAGCAACCCAAGCGACGCCACCTAAAGTGGTACATACGATCCCCGCCAAAATCGACTTACAGGAAGAAGTCAAAAACGCTCGCAAACAGCTTCGTGTCGCTGCCTACTGCCGAGTTTCAACGAAGCAGGAGGATCAGCTCAACAGCTATGATGTTCAGCGCAGAGCTTACACGGACAAAATCAACGGGAAGCATGGTTGGACAATGGTCGGCATCTATGCCGACAAAGGCATCACCGGCACAAGCGTCAAGAAACGAGATGAGTTCAACCGGCTCATGCGCCACTGCAAACAGGGCAAGGTCGACATGATCATCACCAAATCGGTAGCCCGCTTCGCAAGAAACACCCTCGACTGCTTGAAACACACCCGAATGCTGAAAGAACACAATGTGGACGTGTACTTCGAGGAACAAGGGATCCACAGCATCCAGCCTGGAGCGGAATTTTACATCACGATCTATGGCTCCATCGCCCAGAGCGAATCCGAAAACATCAGTGCCAACGTCCGCTGGGGCAAAGCGCAGAGCGCAAAAGAAGGAAACGTACCCTTCCAATACAAGCGATTCCTTGGGTATCGCAGAGGCTCGGACGGGAAACCGGAGATCAATCCCGAACAGGCGGTCGTGGTCAAAAGGATCTACGAGAGATTTCTTGCAGGCGACAGCCTTGCTACGATAGCAAACGACCTTAACGCTGATGGAATCCCGACACCTTCCGGCAACGGTCAATGGCAGCGAGGAACGATTGCCTCTATCCTCACCAACGAAAAATACAAGGGCGATGCCATCCTCAACAAGACCTACATCAGAGACTGCCTGTCCAAGAAGGTCATGATCAACAACGGGGAACGTCCAAAATACTACGTTGAAAACAACCATCCCGCCATCATCGACTCTGCTACCTTCGGCAGAGTGCAAGAAGAAATGGCGAGGCGGAATGGAAAACGAAAGATCAAGCAGATCGGAACGAAAACGGAGCAAGGTCGTTATTCCAGCAAGTATGCACTTACGGAGCTTCTGATCTGCGGAGAATGCGGAACGCCCTATCGCAGATGCACATGGGCAGCCAACGGGAAGAAAAAGATCGTATGGCGGTGCATCAGCCGCCTTGACTACGGCAAGAAGTACTGCCACAACTCGCCGAGCATTGAAGAAAGCGTCCTGCAGGAAGCCATCATGAAAGCCGTGCTTCAAACGGCAAAGCAAAATGCGGAGGTACTGAAAACGCTGAAGCTCCACATTGGCATGGGACTATCCGCAGACGCTGCGGAGGATAATAGCCTCGACCTTCAAATCAAAATTGCGGAGATCGAAGCGGAATTTCAGAAGATGCTCAAAGCTATCGCCGCTGATAATGTGGAAGCCTTTGATGAGGGAAAGGCAAAGGCGCTCATGGATGAAAAGGCAAAGCTGCAAATTCAGCTTGACCGCATCGCAGATACAAAGCAAAAAAGAGAAAATGCAAAATCACGGCTCGACGAAATCTTCGTGATCCTCGAAGCACTGGCAAATCATCCGATCAGCTATGACGATCAAATCGTCAGACAGATTCTCGAGAGCGTAATTGTCGAATCAAAAGAGAAAATCAAGGTGGTCTTCATTGGAGGACTTGAAGTAACTCAAAAGCTCTGATCCTATTCATCTAAACCACGAGTTTATAGTTTGCGCGGGAATATCAAAAACCTCTTTTGTTCAACACGGCATAAGCATAAGAGGTTATGAATTTTTGAGTGGACATCAATCAAATATATAAGCAGGGAATCATGTCGTTGTTATTCCGGCAATTCCAAATACTAACCGGCATAGTACGATCTTTGCACATGGGTGATTGTAATCCTTGTTCTTCGCGCAGATCGAAGCGACATCGCCTTATAAGCCTACCCTTCCAAGCCCGAAAATGTATCTTTGTGAATATAGAAAATGTAAATAGTAGTATCAAGCATAAAGATTTATGAAAAAATAAATTAACATGCGTAGAAAATACGAATAAAGCATAATGAATTTGTTTTCTCAGATGTTGTCCGGCAGTTTCGGTCAACTCTTCAACAGCAGATGACCGATTTTTTCATTGTATATCCCAAATCGGTAATGTCAATTGCTATTATTTCTAAATAGGTATTGATTTTTAGATAATTTGTGTGTAATATTATTAAATGAGAGAACAACTAATCGTAGCGAGGAAAAGGGAATGGCAAAGGAAAAAGTGCAAAACAGTTTTCAACGGGGCGTTATGTCGTTGCTGATCCTCTCGTTGCTTGAGAGGGAGGATATGTACGGCTACCAGATCGTGCAGACGATTTCGGAATCCAGCTCCGGAAGAATCGTCACGCAGGAGGGGTCTCTGTACCCGGTGCTTTACAAGCTGCAGGAGCAGGGGATGATCTCCGACAAAAAGGTGCTGGTAGGAAAGCGAATGACGCGGGTTTACTACCACTTGGAAGAAGCGGGACGAACTCATCTGCAAAATCTGATTGAAGAATATGAAGCTGTGACGCAGGGCGTTTTTCAGATCATACGGGAGGGCAAAGAGAAAGAATGAACAAGGATACAAAACGCTACCTGCGGACCGTAAGGGGGTGGCTCCCGTGCTCCGGAAAACTCAAGCGTTGCATCATGACGCAGATCACCAACAGAGTTCAGGAATATCTGGCACAGAATCCGAAAAGCACGTTCGACGAAATATGTGCGCATTTTGGCTATCCCCAAGAAATCGCCGTTGCCTACATAGAGAATACCGATACCGCAGAAATATTGAAGAGCCTGCGTATTCGCCGCAGGATTGTAACGATTGTCATTACTGCGGTTTTGGTGATCCTTATTTCGTGGGCAACTGTCATTACATTTGAAATAGCAAAATTTAAGAAGAGCGTACCGGACGTTATCGAGGTTGATACGCAAATTGTTGAGGAAATTACAGAAGACTAGCTTAGTATTATACCAATTTAAGTTTAAGGAGAACCAAGATGAAGAGAATTGTAACATGGATCGTACTGGCCTGCATGCTCGTAACTTTGCTGCCTGTTTCAGCGGCCTATGCGTCGCAGGCGGAAGAGATAGAAGATGTTATCTATTTTGAAAACGGAGATTACATCGTTGTTACACTGGAAAGCGTCAGTGCTCGCACCTCCGGAACTAAGACAGTAAGCAAAACACATACATATCGAAATTCGGATGGAGACGCTCTTTGGGCGGGCAAATTAACCGCGACCTTTGCCTATACCGGAACATCTGCAACCTGCACGGCGGCATCATGCTCGGTCACTATCTATGATAGCGCATGGTACTCCGTTTCAAAGGCCGCAAGTAAAAGCGGAAACACTGCGACGGCCAATATCAATATGGCGTGCAAAAGGCTGGGTGTCGTCGTGTCGAGGGAAAACTGCATTATCAAGCTGACATGCGATAAAAATGGCAATATCAGCTAACCAAGCCAAAGCTAGATAATAAATACTATAAGGAAAAACGAATGCAGGATAATATCTAATTATCAACTGATTTCAAGTGTTTCTTTTGCGCCCGTTACAAAAACTAAAAAAGGAGAGAGTAGTATTAATCAAAAAGAAAGCATGCAACATGGTATTCCGTACTTCCCGAATGACAGGCAGCTGACTCGTGACAGAACGACAGTCCAGAAGTGGCTGCGCCGTTACAATCGTCTTCTTCCTGCACAGCGAGCCAAAAGGTATGCGTTGCTCAAAAAAATAATTCCAAATATCGGAGTATTTTGTTCAATTTATCCTCCATTTTTCTGTGACTATGGTTACAACATATATGTTGGGGATAATTTTTTTGCTAATGTCGGCTGCATAATGCTAGATGCAGCTGAGATAAGAATTGGAAATAATGTCATGGTTGGACCACACACTATAATTGCGGCAGTAAATCATCCTATGGATTCAAACACGCGAAATACTGGACAAATATGCGGAAAGCCTATCCTTATCTCTGACGAAGTGTGGATTGGCGCGGGGTGTGTTATAAATCCAGGTGTGACGATTGGCGGAAAAACTATCATCGGCTCTGGCAGTGTTGTGGTGCACGATATCCCAGCTAATGTTATTGCGGCTGGGAATCCATGTCGCATTATCAGAGAGATAACCTAATTGACGTAAGCTGAGGGAGGAGTTATTAGTGGGTACAAAGCTTAGTGTTGTTGTTCCTGTGTACAATGGGGAACGGTATGTTAAACATTGTATTGACTCAATACGAAAAAAACTCTCCAAAATAACAAAATCAGATGATATTTTATATTTCCCAAAAGCCATCTTAAATCAGTTGATAATTAGATATTATCCTGCATTCGCCAAAGCTCAAAAAATGTGTGCAAGCACTTTGCCTGCACACATTTCTAACATTTGCTGGCTGCACATGGATGGCAGATGCTACGCCAAAGACGTGGCTTTGCTCCTTGCTTTTGAATGGCGGGATTGCACCGAGGAAACGCTTCGCCCGTTAGAGCGTCATTTTATTTCGCGGATGCCGATCAGAAAGAATTTCGCGCTGCTTTTTTGAGGTAACATGGGTATAAATCTGGGTCGTTAGAATTGAGCTATGTCCAAGAAATTGCTGAATATACCGAATATCAACATTCTCCTCCAGAAGAAGCGTTGCGAAAGAATGCCGGAACATGTGCGGGGTAATGTGTAATGCGATATTGGAGCGCATGGCATATTTGTTAATCATAAAGCGTACGGACTGCTCGGAGAGCCGATGATTCAAGCGATTTAAAAAGAAAGGTCCGCCTCTCACAATGTCAGAAGAAAACGCATTATAGTATGTTCTCAAGGCGGACATTACATCTGCGTTTCCAATTTGAATTATTCGCTCACGGGAGCCTTTTCCGTAAATTCGGACCGTTCCGTCTTGTAAATCAATGCTTTCCGTAGTCAAAGAGCATAGCTCTGATACACGCATTCCGGAGGCAAACAGTAACTCCAAAACAGCGACATCTCGACAGCCGGCTCGCCATTGTGTTCCGCCTTTCGTATACTTGTCTTTTTCACTGTAGGCACTGCGCAATAGTATCTCGATTGTATCGATGGGAATGGTTCGCGGCAATACAAATGGCTCGTTTAAGCGGATACGCAGCTTAGCAAACGGGTTGCTTTCAATAATTTCCTCGTATTCCAAGTAGTTAAAAAATGCCTTAACGGTGGCAAGCTTGCGCTTTGTGCTCCTGACTTTGTACCGTTTTTGCAGCTCGGCAATGTAATCGTTTATGACGCTGCGCTCTGTCCATTGGCTTCCCGTGCAGTGTTCTGCAAACTGCGTCAAATCGATACGGTATGCCTTCACGGTCTTCTGAGACAGGCCCTTGTTGAATTGGCAGTAATCCAAATATCGCTTAATCAAAAATTCAATGTGTTTCATTTGTTCCTCCCCAAGCGGTTTTCTATATTATATCTCGAAACGCAAAGTCTGCACGTTTGGGGGAGAGAGGTTAAACACCTGCATATCAAGCATTTGCGGCTGTGCGATCAAAGAACTGCGGAAACACATAGTCCGACCGACCATTGCTTGCAATGACGGCGGGGTATTGTGTATGAGAGGGGCGCTCTGAATGAAAAGATACTGTGATTATGATGCAATCGTTCATTATCAACCCGGTGAATTTGCGTCGAAATTTGCCGACAATTTGCGTGAAAAACTGGAACCAACCGATTTGGATGCGTTGGAAGAGGAGCAGACAAGGACTTTCCAAGACGGAAAATACGGCACTTTTCTTACACGTCTTCCCCTTGTTGTATACCGCCTATACGGTAAGTATCAAAGAACCGATGATACATCGAGGATGCCGAGAGCGACAGGCGCGCGCCTGGGCGGACAGTATGTTTCAACAGAATTTGCCGAATCCTGCATTGATGCAAAGATGCGGCTTGCCTTAGATCCCGGCTGGCATAATACGAAAATGTACGAGGCGAAATTAGTTGTTCCCGCCGGGATTAAATTATATGTCGGCAAGGTAGCACCGGTCACCTTGCGCACAAAAACAATTCTTCCGGGCGGTGCTCCGCAGATTTTACTGCCCGAGAATTGGCCTGAGACATGGGTCCAAGGCTACCGCCGCGTATCCGGACGACAAATTCAGATCGAGCCGACATATTGGCCGATAAAGCCGGACGAGATAGCGCAGGGAAAGGAAAAGCTTTATCCCAATGTCTGCCCTCGCTGCTGCTATCCATACGTCAGGAAACTGGGACCGGATGAGGCAGTTACCGTAACCGGCTCAAAAGGGCGAAGCTATACGTTGAGAAACTGCTGTCTGAATCCGGACTGTTGCTATTACTGGTAAAAACCTAAAAAGCGATGCGGCTTATCAGAATGCCGGAAAGCGCCGGATACATAGTTTTGCCCTGATTATGTCTGCTGACTGCAATTATGAAGCAAAATAACGAGAAAACACAGATGCTCTGTTCGGAACATGGGAAATCTTGGGGATTGAGAGGACTGCTCCATAACTATAAAAGCGTTCCAGAGCGTTTGTGCACTTCTGCGCATATAAATTTTGCAATAATTTTTTATATTAAAATACTTATTTTACAAAAATACTATTGACCGACATAATCCGAATGTGCTAATATAAAACCAAGGAGATGGTGAACCACTGTAGGTGGTGCCCATTCGCTGAGTATTCACACTATACTGGAGCTAAGAACGACGTGATGGTACATCTGCAACAGTTTTGGCAGTGTAACCGTCTCAGTAGGAGGGGATTCCAATGGTTTGTGCAGCAAAGCCGGAGGCGATAGCATCGTGGGGTGCGGAAGCAGTTGCCTCTGGTGATGAATATGTGAACTGTGTTTCTTCTAAATTGGCTACTAGCTTCTAACCTATAGTAGAGTTGAAGCTATCGCCCTGTTGCCGTAAGCTAATTGCGGCCAAGCCAGCAAGTAATTAGCAGATTGTCGCAGAATAGGAGGATAAAATGAATAAAGCAATCAAGAAGATAGCTTGTGTTATTCTTGCACTTTCCATCGTTTTTACTTTCTCTTCTGTAGTTTTTGCTGCGGAAGAGAGTAGCGCAGAACCCCAAGCAACCTGCACCCATTCGTGGAATGCAGGTTATACGGAATACGTTGAAGGTGCAGGCATAAACGCGACCAGTACAACTTGCCAGCGCCGCAAAGTTACCGCAAAGACTTGCACGAAGTGCGGTCAAACAAAGGTTACATATAGCTGCACTGGTGCCATGAACCATAGTTGGTACATTAATAACGCTAAATGTGATGGAACATGGCAGACGCACACCTACAAGTGCAGGTATTGTAACACTTATCGCACCGAGACCATAAAGTGTCCTGCTGCTGGACACGGTGGAACGTGTCCGGTTCTTCCCATCTAATTGAACTGTTTTTAATCGCGAAAACGGCCCCTGCCCTCTCCGAGGACAGGGGCCATTTCCCAATAGAAAGGGTGGTTTTGTGCGTATTTTTGTGAAGCTGTTCCGGCACACGCCGGGGTATTCGGCGCTGTTGGTCTGCCTGCTTGCGGTAGGGGTCGCGTTTTCCTCCATCGGCTTTGCTTTTTACCAGTCCGCGAGGCAGCAGCAGGCGGAGATCGATGCGGGGTACACTACGGCAGCGATTCCCTTTAACGAGGAATCACCCGGGTTTATGCCCGTGGAGGATGGGAAATTCAAATGGGAAGCGGTCAGCATGGAGGAGCTGCTTCAGGGTGCGCCGGTGGACTATCGTCTGGATCGGCGGGTTTATCTCGGCGCGGTGGTGGAGGGCATGACCGCATGGACCCCAGCCGCCGATATGCTCAACTATACGGCGGACGCGGACTTCCCCTATGCTGCGTCCGTGTTTGCCGTGCGATGCGACGATGTGCAGACCAGCGAGGATGAAGCTTACGAGGAAATCCGCAACGCGAACGGCGTTTTGACAGAAACCGAAACCATTACCACCAAGAGCTACCGGTATCAGTTCACCGTTTTGAAACCCCTCTATTATATGGATCGGCAGGAGGACATGCCGGAATATGTCGATCCCGCGACAGGCGAAGAACGCGCTGTCGGCTTGCCGCCGGAATCGTTACTGGTCAGTACGGGGGTCGCGAACCGCGACGGCTCGCCTCTTTTTGAGGTCGGGAAAACGTATCTGATCCGCGGAGACTGCCCGATTGAAACCATCGACCCCACGACGGTGCAGTTTTATCTGCAAAACGGCGCAGCCTACTCCGGCGCGGAGGAGGTCACGGAAAACGGGAGCCAGTACGAGGTGATCGTGGAGGACGTGCTGCCGCTCTACACGGAATTTACCGGCAGCGTCGAGGCGTTTCTGAACAGCGACGAGGGCGCGTTCTGGCGGGATACCGTAATTCCCGCCGTGGAGCAGAACAGCCACGCCGCAAAGCTGATGCTGACAGACAACGTAAGCAGTCTTTATTGGTTCAACACCGGCGAGGCTTCCGTTTTACAGGGCCGCCTTTTTACCGCAGAGGAATACCGAACCGGCCAACCCGTCTGCCTCGTCAGCACCGGTTATGCCGAGAAAAACGGTCTCTCCGTCGGCGACACCCTGACGATGGACCTCTATCACCCTTACGTCCGCGCCCATTTCTCCAGCGGCAGCGATATCGACGGCACGCTTGTGCTGATGGACCCCTGCCTGCCCACGAACAGTCTTGACATGAAAGAGGACTATACCATCGTGGGCATTTACACCGCCCCCGCCTCCGCGAGCGGGACCTACGCCTTCCGACCGGACACCATTTTTGCGCCGAAGGCATCCGTCCCCGGCGAGGAGGAATTTGAGGACGCCGGAACCTATATTCCGCTGCTGAACTCCGCCATGATCCCCAACGGGACATCGAAAAAGCTGAGCGCCTTTTTGGAGGAAAAGGGCTTCGGCGGGAGCCTGCTGTTCTTCGATCAGGGGTATACGGAGGCAAGTGACGCGGTTTCCGCGCTGACGGGCAACGCGCTTCGGCTGTTCGCAGCGGGCGGCGTATTTTTCGTCATGATCGCGGGGCTGTTCCTGTTCCTCGCCCTGCACAGAATGGGGCCGACGATTCGTTCCCTCCGGTGCATGGGTCGGAGCAGCAAGGCGTGCTGGCGCGAAACGCAGGCCGCCATGCTGCCGATGATTTTCGCGGCGATCGTTCTGGGGACAGGCCTCAGCGTGCTGCTGTTCGAGCGGATCGGGAAGCTGCTGCTCTCGACACAATTGGAGCTGCCCGTTGGCGCGATTTTAGTTGGCGCAGCGGTAGAGCTTGCTGCGTTACTGCTTTTGGAGGGCCTGCTCGTGCGACGCTCGACCAAGGCGGGCCTGATGCAGCGAAGAAAGCGGGGGAATGTGGCATGAAGCGCTCTTGCGCGGGACCGCCGTTCCGCTTGATGTGGAAAACCCTGCTGCGCAGGAAAGGGAGCAGCTTTGCCCTGATCGCGGCAATGCTCGTTGCTGTGCTGGCAAGCATCATTCTGTGCGGCCTGCAAGCACGGCAGGAGGCTGCCATGGCAGATATGGTGCGCAATACACAGATTCGATGTGTCGTGACAAATGCCAGAGGCAGCGGTGTGGACGACTTGGACGTCGGCTCCTTCTATGTGGATATGCTGGTCGGCCTCCGGCATAGTCGGGGCTGCTTCTTAGACGACGAAGTGAAGGACGTGCAGGCGCTGGCCTGTGAGAAGCTGTCGCAGCCGTCCGGTGCAGAAGTCCGGCGGATTTATACGACCACCTCCGATCCGGACCTGCTGGCGATCAACGGCGGAGCTGTCACGTTTTACGACGGCTGGTCGGCCGATTGTCTGATGGGGCACGAGGCGGCGTGCCTCGTTACCGAGGACCTGCTTTCGCAGGCGCAGGAGGATAGCAGCGGGAAGGCGTATCTTACGATCACCCGACGGGACGGAACGGAAACGACGCTTCAGGTGATCGGAACGGTGTCCGGACAGATGTCGCGGAGGGTGTACTGCCCCTTTTATACCAGCCTGCAAAACGGCAGCGACGAGGCCTTCCATCTGACAAGCTGCTCCTTTTCCATTCGAGACAACCGGCGCTTGGAGGAGAGCAAGCAGGCGCTGTACGAATATTTTGCACACCCAAGCCCCGCCGCTTCCAACAGCTACCTGACGGCGGGCCTGTTGGTGCAGGACGAGATTTATTTGAATTCGCTGAAGGAGCTGCAAGATAACCTGTCGATTTTGCGGGTCATTCTTCCCGCGCTGGTCGTCATCACGGGCTGCGTGGGCTTCCTATCCGCTTATTTGACCAATCGCAGACGGAAAAAGGAGCTTGCCGTCATGCGCTGCATCGGCATCAGGCGCGGCGGCGTTTTCCGTCAGGTCTTTTTTGAGCAGGGTATGCTCGCCGTAAGCGGCTGCGCCATGGGTATCCTCGTGGGAGTACTGCTGCGCGAGGCCTTCTACGCCATCACGTGGGTCATCCTCGCGACCCTCCTGACCATCAACCTCCTCGGCGCCGCCCTAGCCGCCTTACAAATCAGCAGCGTAAACGTCATGAAGCTAATGAAAGTGGAGGACTGAACAATGAACCTCTTGCAAGCCATTGAGGTAGTCTATACCTATCGAAACAAATATCAAACCGTGCATGCTCTGAACGGTGTCAGTGCGGACTTTATGCCGGGGAAAGTGTATGCTATCATTGGAAGCTCTGGCAGTGGCAAGACGACATTTTTATCCCTGCTGGCAGGGCTGGATGTGCCGACCGGCGGCACGGTTGAGCTGGATGGCGAGGACACGGCGAAAATGGATCGTGATACCTATCGGCTGGAGCATGTTTCGGTCATCTACCAGAATTTCAATTTATTTTCCCATTTGACTGTGTTGGAAAACGCTGCCTATCCGTTATATGTCCGAAAAATAGCGAGAGGAGAAGCGGACAAGCTGGCGAGAGAAAAGCTGGTTGCCGTAGGGTTAAAGGAAGAACAGTTTGGTCGGCTTCCCAATATGCTCTCCGGCGGCGAACAGCAGCGCGTCGCCATTGCGCGGGCGCTGGCGTCGGGTACGGAGCTGATCCTTGCCGACGAGCCGACTGGTAACCTCGACAGCGAAAACAGCCGCAATATCGTCGAAATCCTGCAAAGGCTGGCACACGATGAAGGACGCTGTGTCATCATTGTCACCCACGACCCCACAGTTGCAGAGTCGGCTGACAAAATTCTTCACATGCAGGACGGAAAGCTGCAAACGCAGCCGCCCGAGCAGTAAAATATCCGGAATCGGTAAGCCATAACTCGTTGACGGAGTGCGCAGTGTGCACCGCCACACACGCATATCGCGAACTTCATGCCTCTTCCTTTTAACGCAGAAACGCCGGTCGGGACTCATGCTGCTGCTCCGCCCCACAAAAAAGGGACACGGGGCACTCTATCTGCGGAAATTTGCAGTCATGACTGCCGCAGTTCTGCTGGGCTTTTTACTGATTTGCGGCGTCGATTTGGCAATTGCCGTCCACCTGTTTGGCATCGGCGACCTGTCCCGCCCAATCCAGTCCGCATACGGATTTCAGGACTGCCTCATTCCGCTGACGGTGCTTGGGTATTTGATGACGTATTTTGCCAGGAAGCTGCTGTGGGGCCTTGCCGTATGTATGCTGTTTTTTACCGTCTGCGGCGTTGTGTCGAACGTTTCCAGCGTGCTGCTGACCGCAGTGGGATTCTTGGCCGCGGCACTGGGAATGGGGATGTCGGGTATTCACCTAAACCACGAGTCCATAGTTTGCGCGGGAATATCAAAAACCTCTTTTGCTCAACACGGTATAATCATAAGAGGTTTTTGAATTTTTGAGTGGACATTAATCAAATATATACGTATCAATTCTATAAGAGAATCCATCCCATTATATCTTGCTTTTAGAAGAAATAAAATCAAGGCAAATAAAGAAGTTTTAAAGCAATATTTAAAAAGGCAACTACAGACGACGAGATAAAGTAATCTGATCTTTCCCATAGTTTGATACGAGGTTGAATTTACTGCTTTTGAGGAGAATTTTCGATTTTAATCCAGAAATGAATTTTGGTACAAATTTACATTGACAAAATTTGAAATACTAAGTATAATTTACTTAAGAGAAATTTACGGAGGTGTGTTATGCCCTATAATGAATTTGAGACGCAAGCGTGGCAGTATTTTGAAATTGCGAAAGAAAAACTGGCAGCAGGGAAAAAGAATGAAGCTCTGTCGAATTTCAATATGGCATACAACATTGCCCAGAAAAACAATATGTATGGTCTCATATCCCAAATTGATGTCTACCTTAGAGAATTAAAGTAAAGATCAATAGAAAACATAGCTGATAACTTTGCCTGAGAAGGGGACTATGCGTTCACAGGCGTATAGCATGATATAAGTGAAAAGATGTATCATTAGGATTTAAAACGAAAATGATACTACGCACATGAGTTCGAATCCATCTATCAAAAATGCGAATCCATCTTTTTCGTACCCGAGTGACATATCATGTGTACAAAAAAGATGCACGTGAAAAAGCCTTGCAGTTGCAAGGCTTTTTCGCGTTTTTCCATACTCTTTTTTCAACATCCAACTGTAGATGCCAAAGGTCGAAAAGTACGGTGTGAATCAATTCGAACCGGCACATGATAGAAATTGGGGAGAAATTGATAGCAGCTACAACAATTTTTGGGCAAAGAAAAAATTGAATACTCTTGTGTTACATAGCCGCGACTTTTTGAAAGTCGCGGCTTTTTCTATTTCTACGAAGACGCTCGCTGTGGCGGTTGAATCCGCCCTTCGCGGAGCAGGCACGGGAACAGCAAATGTTTCAGTAGACTTTGCGGCGGGCATGTAGTATGTTTGCCGTTATCAAAAAGGAGGAATACCAATGAACACAAAAATCTCATACCTGTATCGAGATGCCGGTAATTACAAGCGGTACAATGAATGTATCGTTGCCGGTACGCTGAGCGCGAAACAGATTTGCACCATTTTGGACTGCTGCGACATGGGCGAGTATTTTATCCCAGGACAGGTCGGACTTCCGGAGCATCGCTTCGATACCTATGATTCGCAAGCCGATCACTGCTGGTTTGAGCTGACTGCGGACAGCTTCTCGGAAACGATAGAACCGCCTACGATAGCCCTTACCGCCACGGAGTTGGTCAACCGCTTCGAGGAATGTCGAAACAACTGGCAGGATGAGGCGTACACACCACAGATGGGAGGAATGGAATTGTGAAGGTTAACGCAAGGACAGAAGAATTCCAGCACGTTGAGCTGTTCGGCAAGTATGCACTGTCCACCAACGGCCGTATTGACCGCTCCATGGTACCGGATGGTTGGTATTGCTATGATTTCTGAGGCTCGGATGATGACCCCGGCGAGCTGCGCTATATCGAAGAAAGTGTGGCGGTCAACCATGCAGGCTCAGTATTGATGCCTGAGAAGCTGGAGCTTCCGCCCTCCGGACGGCTGGATGTACAGGACGAGTTCGGCTTTCTCAATAAGGGCGACATGACACTTCGTGAGTTCTGCGAGGTGCATGATCTCCCATTTCCCGCAGAGGAGGAACAATATCATATCCGTCCTGCCCGCCCGGATGAGGCGGGCTTATTTTATGCCCAGCCTCCCGGTGAGGATGAACGTTTGGGAACCGTTGGACATCTTCAGATGGACTTTGGGCGCGGCGGCAAGGAATTCTGGCGCATTTGGTGGCCGAGCGACGTGAAGGAAGGAAACTACCCTGCCTTCCAAACGGAGCTGAAGGAGGTCGTAGAAACACTCCGCAAAAATGTCCTGAAAGACCGTTTTGCGATGGAGCGCTTCCGCCGCAGGCACGACGGGAAGATCAGCGGCGGCGGGACGCAGGGTTATGGCTATATCGTGGAAACGGAGCATTACCGCTACTGCCTGCGATGCTGTCCCTCTTCCGGTAGTTCCAGCGCCGATCTGATCTGCTATGCCCTGGATGTCCAGCGGCAGAATATGGCACAGGAAAAGCTGCCGGTTGGTCGAGTTACTTGTAAAGCCGTAGACGATATTGCTTATGATTTTTGTGGCAAGGAAAATTCACAAGCGTTGGAGGATTACGAACCGCAGCAGGATATGACTTTAGGAGGAATGTACTATGAGCATTGAAAACATTACCGCCGCTAGTCTTCGCCGTATGAACGGCAGGGAGGGCCTTGTTTTGCAGGGCTGCTGCGGCGATCCGCGGGAGTGGCTGGACGCCGTCAACAAACTGCTCACCGAAGGGGGTCCTACATTAGGGATTTGATTTTCCCTGAAAGAATCGGCATAGTCGTGAAATGCGGCTATGCCGTTTTTTCGTCCTGTTCGGGGATGTCTATTGCCCCGATGCAATTGTAGATAATACGGATTCTCTGTACCCTCCGGCCATCGACCTTTTCGGTTTTGAAGACCAGAATTTTCTCCACGAATTCCCGGATGATCTGTGCGTCCAGTTCCTGAATGTCCGTGTACTTGCGTACCAGCGAAAGGAAATAATCTGCGTTGATGGCTTTCTGCCGTGCATCGGACAGAAGCTTTTCCAGCTCGGCGGCCCGTTCGGTCAGTTGAGCTTGCTCCGCCTCGTATGTAGCCGACATTTTCGCAAACCGCTCATCGCTGATCTTGCCTTCCACGTTGTCTTCGTAAATTCGCTGAATCAGGGTATCCAGTTTGGTAATCCGAGCCTTGGCCTCGTCATACTCACGGCGGCTGTCCCTGATCTCCTTTTCGAGAGCCTTTTCAGAACTCTTGGTAACCAGCTGTATGAACTCCGCCTCGTGGTTCCGGGCATAATTCGTGACTCGCTGTAGGTCATCGAGGAGAAGCTGCTCAATCACCACATTCCGGATCTGATGGGAACTGCATCCGCCTTTGACCTTTCGGTAGCTGGCGCATACGAAGTACTCTTTTTCGTGTGGCCAGTCTTTGCCCCTGACCTGATACAGTTTCGCTCCGCAATCGGCACAGAACAGCATTCCGGAGAGCATCGGCATGGCACCGAGGCGGTCCACCCGTCTGCGTCCGTCCCGTATGCGTTTTACGGCATCGAAGACGCCTTGCGGATCGCGCCGCGGTGGTGCGGTATCATCCGGCGGAGGAAATCGGCGTCGATGCTGTTGTCCACGCAGGCCTCGCGCATCTGCCGAAACATGGTCTGCTCGATCTGCTTCATCTGCTGCCGCCACTTCGCAAGCTCCTGCGGTTTGTTTCGTATCGTGCCGCAGGCGGCCTGTATGTTTTTCATCTGCCGCACACCCGCGGTCTGCTCCTCAATGATCCGGTCGGCGATCGCCTGCAACGGCAGGCAGGTCGTGTACTGCAAAAGATTTTGCGCCATAAAGATCGCCGCCTCGTGATGCGGTATCATCTGCACGATAAAATCGCGCCCGATGCTCCCGCTCTGGACGCTCTGCTCCATACCGCGCACCATCGTTTCAAAGATCTCACCGTCACGGCACAGATAGCGCTGCGTCGCCCGACTCCATTCTGCCATGCGCATTCCTCCTTCCGTCTATTGTATGCAGCAGCTGCGCGAAAAGCTCCCCGCCGTATATACGGCGAGAAGCCTTTCGTGGAGTTTTTCTAGGAGAAAAAAACGATTTCAGGGAGGAAAGAAATGTGATATAATAGAATGTGTGTTTACATCAGCGAAGCAGGCGCTCAGGAATATTGCGCGGTGCAAGCGCGATCTTTCCGAGGATCGCATACTGCGAAGCGTGCCCCGCCGCGGGAATGTTGCCGGGGATGCAGTGGATGGTGGAGTAAGCCAGCGTGGCAAACTTGACCGCTTCCTTATAGGCCGCCGGAATGCCGATCTCGTCGGAGACGGCAAGGCGGATGTTCTCCGGAAGGCGCGCCTGTAGCTGCTTCATGATCTGCGGATTTCTCACACCACCGCCGCTTGCATAGATCACGCGCGTCTGCGCGATGATCTCCTCCGGAACGTTTTCCTTCATGCTTCTTACGATGGCCGAAGCGGTAAAGGCGCAGGCCGTGGCAAGGAAGTCCTCCTTGGCAAGACGAGGGAACTTCTCAATGACGGAGGTGATGTACGCATGGTTGTAGTCCTGCGACCAGCCGGAGCGCGGCACCGGACGGTCAAAGAATGGGTGGCTCATGAAGTGCGCCAGCAGCGCCGAATCGACCTTGCCCGACGCGGCGATCGCGCCGTCCCTGTCATACGGCAGGCCGTAGAGCTGCTCGCACAGATAGTTGCACACGACGTTGCCCGGGCCGGTATCGAAGCCGAACATCTTGCTGCGATCCGAGAACGCGACGTGCAGGTTTGCAATGCCGCCGATGTTGAGCGTCATGGTCGGACGCGGCTCCTTGCGGAACAGGACGAAGTCCAGATAGGGCATCAGCGGCGCCGCCGAGCCGCCCCATGTGTGGTCAGCCGGACGGAAGTGCGTCACCGTGTCGATATTGGTCAGGTTCGCGATGACCGACGTGTCACCCATCTGTGTACCGGCGGGGGATTTGCCGGAAAGCCAACGGCCGACCCAGTCCGCCTTTTCCTCCGGCGTCATTTTCGCGATCGCTGCGTGGTCAGGCTGCTCCTGATAAATGGTCTGTGTATCCAGACCGAGCACCTTGATCTGCGAAGACTCCAGCCCGTTCTCCTTCATAAAGCGTGCGGCCGCCTCGGCAAACACCGCGCCGCACAGATAATTCAATCGGTTCAGGCCAACCATGTCAACCTTGTTTTCAAACGAGTCGCGCACAATGGACGCAACCGCCTCCGGCCAGTCGTAGGATGCGCCCCGCAGGAATTTCGGAGCCTTTGGAAAACCGTCCGCGTCCAGTTCCGTTTCGGCAAGGACGACGTCGATGCCGTCGAAGGAAGAACCGCTGTTCATGCCCATGATCAGATCCATCTTTATATTCCTCCGTTTCTGTTATTTCTGCATCGGTGAGACGATCGCTTCCACGCTGACAGCGATCGCGTGTGCAAGGATCAGGTGCAGATTTTCCACCTGGATCACGTCGTCGGACGGGGTCGGGACCCACACGTCGACAAGGTCGCGCAGCTTCCCGCCCCTTTTGCCGGTAAAACCGACGGTGAGAATGTTGTGTGCGCGCGCCGCCTCGACGGCCGCGACGACGTTGCCGGAGTTTCCGCTGGTGCTGAAGCCCCAGAGGACGTCTCCCGCGTCTGCCAGACCGAGCAGCGGCTTTTCAAACACGTGCTCAAAGCCGTAGTCGTTGGTCATGGAGGTCAGCACCGCCGGACTGTCGTTGAGGCAGACGATGCGATAGGCGTCCCGCTGCCAGTTTTTCATATGGCACGACAGGTCGTTTGCGATATGGCTCGCCGTCGCCGCCGAGCCGCCGTTGCCGCACAGGAAGAGCTTTTTCTTCGCTCCGATGGCCTGCGCCGTCAAGCGAACGGCCTCCTGCGCCGCAGCAAGGGAAGTCTCCTTGCAGGCCGCGAGCAGTTCAGACAGTTCACCGAGCTGTTGTTCCAAATACATCGCTTGCTCCTTTCAGTCCATGATCTCGATCCATGTGCGTCTGCGCGGGGAGTCGACGTCCGAGAACTCGCGTCCCATGCGTTCGAGCACCGGCTCGTAATCCAAATTCTTCAGGGGGAGATCGACCCGCGTGTGATCCAGCGCGCTCAGGCACATTGCCTCCAGCGCCTCATAGCCGTGATAGCTGATCTCGATGTTGCAGGGATGCACCTGCGTATCGTCGTCGATCCAGCGCGCAAGGTCGCGGTAATACGGGATCTGCAAGAACGGCTCCTGCTCGTCCCAAATGGGGCAGGTAGCGCCGATCAGCTCGCCCTTGCTTTCCTTTGTCACGCCGCCCCATTTCCCATCCGTTTCAAACCAGAGGTAGCCGTTCGTTCCGTAGGCGGTCAAGCGGTTATCATAGCCATAGCGCGGCACATAGGGACGGCGCTGGCTGAAATAGCCGCACTCCAGATAGACACGGACGCCGTTGGTCAAAAGCGCCTCACCGAGCAGATAGTCCGGCGAAGGATGCGAGTCGCCGAGGCACCATGTCCCGTGCGCGTGGCCGACGACCGACCGGACGCGCGCCTGTCCGCCGCTCATCCAGAGAGAGTAATCCATATAATGTGTGCCCAACTGCGCAAGCCAGCTCTGCGTCTCGACGTGGATCTTCTGGATCTCACCGATCTGTCCGTCCCGAACGAGCGCATAGACCTTCTGCATCTGCTCGGCGTATTTCTGCTGATGGCTGACGACCGCCTTGATATGGTTGTCTCTGCAAAGCTGGGTGATATGGTGCGCCTCGCCAAGGTTCATCGCCATGGGCTTTTCAAAGGAGAGCACCTTTACCCCGTAGCGCACGGCAAGCTCGACCATCTGCGTGCGGACGTTCGGGTGCGTTACGAAAACGAACACCTCGGGGCGCGTCTGGCGCAGCATGGTTTCGGCATCCGTGAACGCCGGAACGTCCAAGCCGAACATAGCCTTTGCTTCCTCGATCTTTTTCGGATCCAGATCGCACAGGCCGACGATCTCATATGCCTCCGGATTTTCTACCAATCCGCGCAGATGAAATTTGCCGCGCACGCCCAGACCCACCTGAACCACTCGATGTCTCATGCGGAACGCCTCCTTGTTTTTATTCAATGATGAAACTTTGCGTTAATTTTATGAAAATAACGCATTTCACTTCAATTCGAGTATACATCGGTCGTCTTTGCACTGTCAAGACGGAACTTGCGGCTCAAAACTGGCAGCGTTCTATCCTTTGTCCCGTATTTGTCAATTCATTTGTCCAGTATTTTGCCGTTTTTTCAGCTTTTTCGGCGAAAATAAAATAAAATTGGAAATTTGCTCAAGGAGAGGAGAAGTAAAAAATCGGAAATGTGCACAAAAAATCTGCGTAGATTTTGATGAAAAAGCGAATTGAAAAATCAAAAAAGCGCGTGTAAAATGAATACAAACGTTTACATAGCGCGCATGGAGGTGTAACACTTGTCACAGGCAAATATCACAGATGTTGCAAAGGCGGCAAACGTATCGGTCGCCACCGTCTCACGCGCACTAAACGAACCGGAAAAGGTATCGTCCGAAACACAGAACCGTATTAAGGAAGCGATTAAGGAGCTGAACTACCGACCGAACCGGCTCGGCGTCAGGCTGCGCAAGCAGAAGACGAACGTGCTGCTCGTTCTGGTCTCCGATCTGGGCAACCCCTTCTTCTCCGACATCCTCTACGGCATGGACGAGACCGCGCAGAAGCACGGTTATTCCCTGATGGTCGTCTCTACCTATTTTAATTCGGAGCGGGAACGCAGCTCTCTGCTGGCGCTGGAGCAGCGGACGGTGGACGGCGCGGTGCTTTTGTCCAGTATGCTCCCCACTGAGGACATCAACTACTACGACGCGCACTTCCCGATCATCCAGTGCTGCGACTTCAACGAGGATTCCACCGCGATGCACGTATCCATCGACAACTATAAGGCGACGGAGCAGGCGGTCGAATACTTCCTCGCGCTTGGCCGGAAGCGGATTGCTGCCATCGGCCTTTCGAACAACTTTATTTCCAGCCGTCTGCGTGCGAAGGCCTACCGCGAAACGCTGGAGCGGCACGGCATCGCCTTTGAGCCGGATATGTTCCAAGTCGTTCCCCATACCTTTGAATATGGCATCACCGCGACGCAGGCGCTGTTGCGTCTGCCGGAGCCGCCGGACGCGATCTTCTGTATGTCGGACACCATTGCGGCGGGTGCCGTGCGTGCGCTGGCCGACGCCGGTATCCGCGTGCCGGAGGATGTCGCGCTTATCGGTTTTGATAACGTCGTGATCTCCAAGATCATCACGCCGCCCCTCTCCACGGTCGGGCAGCCGATGCGTCAGATCGGCAACACGGCGATCGAAGCGCTCATCGAGCGGATGAAGGGGCATCCGGTAACAAAAGAGATCTATTTGGATCATGAGCTGATCCTGAGAAAAACAACCTGATAGATAAAGGAGAGAAGGCAGTGTACGGAGTTTTTGATTGCAGCTTTTACCGCGTTGCGGAGGATCTTGAGGTCATCGCGCCGCTTTTGAAGAAACACGGGATCGCGGGCGTCAGCATCCCCGCGCACTGCCTGAACTCACGCGACGATGCGCTGCGCGCGCGCCGTCTGATCGAAGAAAACGGTCTGCGCTGGGGGCTTATGCCGACACCGGTCGATATGTATGCCGAGCAGACCGACGACAACACATTTTCCGACGCGCTGCATACCTTGGAGCGCTGGGCGGAAAATGCGCAGCTTGCCGGTGTGAGCAGAGCCTATAACCACGTTCACCCGGGCAGCAATACGCGTCCCTTTGAACAAAACTTCTCTTGGTACCGCGAGCGCATCGCCGCCGTGCAGGAGATCATGAACCGGTTCAACATTTTCTACGGGCTGGAGTTCGTCGGCCCGAAGCATCTGACTGACAGCTTCCGCTACCCCTTTCTGCACGATCTGCAAGGCGTCAGGTCCCTCGCCGATCAGGTCGATCCTTCCGTCGGCATCCTGTTTGACCTCTTCCACTGGTACACGGGCGGCGGAACGCAGGAAGATATTCTGTGGGTCAAGGCGCATCCGGAGCGCATCGTTGCCGTCCACGTCAACGATGCCATCGCCGGACGCGCGCGGGAGGCGCAGCTGGACAACGAGCGCGCCATGCCGATGACCAACGGCGTCATCGACGCAGTCGGTATCCTCCGAATCTTTGCCGTCGGCGGTTACGACGGACCGGTGCTGTGCGAACCTATGGATCCCTGCTATACCGAGTTTGAAACCATGCAGCCGGAGCAGGTCGTCCTTTGTCTCAAGGAGGCCTACGACCGTCTGTGGAATAACGAAAGAAAGGCTGGCGAATGAAATGCTTTCCGTTAAAATGCCCCGTAAAGATGTTGTGAAGCTCGTAGAGGTTCCCGTCCCGACGCCCGCGAAGGGCGAGGTCTTGGTCAAGGTCAAGGCCTCCGCACTTTGCAGAAGCGATATGCACGTTCTGCACCGGGTTATGTTCGACCTCTGCGGCGATTCCGAAGACTACATGATCTCCCCGGGTCACGAACCGAGCGGCGTTGTCGAAGCGCTCGGCGAAGGCGTGACGAAGGTAAAGGTCGGCGACCGTGTGGCACTGTTTCTGGCCATTGGCTGCGGCCACTGCAAGGAGGGCAACATCGTCCTGTGCCCCAATCTGAAAATGATCAGCCGTGACCGCGACGGCGCACACGCCGACTACCTGACCATTCCCGAGGAATGCTGCCTGCCCATGCCGGATGATATGGACTTTGTAACGGCCGCGCTGTCCACCGACGTCGGTGGCACGCTCTACACGGCCTGCAAGCGTCTGGGCGTGACGAAGGACACGAGCGTTGCGATCTTCGGCGTCGGCCCGATGGGTATGGGCGGCGTCATCATCGCAAGCGCGCTGGGTGCGAAGGTCATCGCGGTGGACGGAAACCCCGAGCGGCTTGCCTCCGCGCTGGAAAACGGCGCACAGTACGCAGTGGACTGCACGAAGGAAAACGCGGTCGAGCGCATACGGGAGCTGACCGGTGAGGGCTGCGATGCGGCGATCGTCTGCGTCGGCGCGAAGTCCGCCATCAACGGCGCGCTGGATGCCACACGGCCGCTCGGCACCGTCGGCCTGATCGGAGAGATCAACGAGAGCACCTTCTCGCCGAGCCTGCAAATGATGCGCAAGCTGCTGACCATGAAGGGCTGCTGGTACTTCAACCGCAACGACTGGCAAGAGATCTCCGACTTCATGACCGGAAAGACGACCGGAACGCCGGTACCGATCCATCGGATCGCAACACGCACCTACCGTCTTGAGGAAGCGGTAGAAGCCTTCGAGCTTTTCGACTCCGGCAAGGTGCAAAAAGTCGTATTTGTATGGGACTAAGCCCGTATAAATAAATAATTTATTCAAAGGAGCGCGAAAATGAAAAAGCTAACAGCACTTCTCCTTGTGCTGGCAATGCTGGTCACGCTGGCAGCCTGCACGAAAAAGGACGAAAAGAAGGAACCGAAAGACTCGACTGCCCAGATCGAGACAAAAGAGCCTGCGCAGCTGGTCGACGCCCCCGTTTTGAACATCAACGAGATCTACGGCCTCTCTCCCGAAGGCCAGAAGGCAACGCTCGCCAACACCCTCTCGCTCACCGATGAGGACAAGGCAGCCGTCAAGGAAGGCAACTACAAGGTCGCCATCTGTATGCACCAGATGGACAACGATGTGAACGTCATGAAGGTCAACACCATCAAGAAGATCCTTGGTGATCTGGGCGTTGAGATCATCGCCGTCACGGACGGCCAATCCTCCGTCGAGCAGATGACCACAAACCTTGAGACCGTCATCGCCATGAAGCCCAACGCGATCATCTCCATCGCCTACGATGTCAACGCCATGGTTGGCATCTTTGAAAAAGTGCGCGACGCCGGCATCAAGCTGGTATTCTTCGAATGCGCCCCGACCGGCTTTGTCTCCGGACAGGACTATTATGCACTGGTCTCCACCGACTACTACGGCTCCGGCCGCTTCGCCGCGGAATACATGGCTTACCTCCTGAACTACGAAGGAACAGTCGCCATGGTCTACTATGACGCGGATGTCTGGACCTGCAACGAGCGCGACGACGCGTTCCGCAAGGTCATGGACAAGTATCCGAACATCAAGATCGTCAGCGAACAGGGCTTCGCAGACGTCTCGCAGGCAGGTACCTGCGCCGACGCGATCCTTGCGCAGTATCCCGATGTGGACGGCATCTACGCCACGTGGGACGTTCCGGCAGAGGAAGTTATGGCTTCCGCCTCCGCCGTCGGCCGCAATGACCTGATCATTACCACGGTCGACCTCGGCGACAATGCCGCCCGTGTCATCGCCGAAGACGGCATGATCAAGGCTGTCGGTGCTGCCCGCTCCTATGAGGACGGCGAGGCGATTGCCTACGCGACGGTCTACTCGCTGCTGGACAAGGAACTGACCGACCGCTACGTTGCGACCCCGACGCAGGGCGTTGCACGCGAAAACGTACTTGACGCATACGCAAACTGCTATCAGGTCAACCCCTCTGACATGATCATCGAGATCTGGGAAGCGGTTTATGGCACTTGGACCTCTCCGCTCGGTTAAAGAAAGAAACGGTGGGAGCCGGCCTTGCGCCGGTTCCCACCAAATTGGAGGAAGAGCAATGGCAGAAAACGTACTTGTGATGCGCGGCATCTGCAAAAGCTTCGGCGGCGTGCCCGTACTGAAAAACGTCGATTTCACGCTGCAAAAGGGAATGATCCATGCCCTCGTCGGCGGTAACGGCGCGGGAAAGAGCACGCTGATGAAGATCATGAGCGGCGTATACAGCTGCGACAGCGGAAGCATCACCGTAAACTCCGTAACAAAACACATCACCTCACCGAACGTGGTCCGCGAAATGGGCATTAAAATGATTTTTCAGGAGCTGAGCTTGGTTCCGACGCTCACGGTTGCCGAAAATATTTTCCTCAACCATGAGAAGACGAAGCGCGGCTTCATGGACAGCGCCGCGATGCAGCGCGAGGCAAAAGAGCTGCTGCACCGGATCGGCGTGGACATAGACGTAAAAAAGACGGTTTCAGACCTGGATGTCGGTGTCTGTCAACTGATCGAAATCGCAAAGGCGATCTCCACGAGCTTTTCCGTGCTGATCATGGACGAGCCGACCGCCTCCCTGACGGAGGAGGAGACGCAGAACCTGTTTTCCATCATGCGCAAGCTCAAGCAGGAGGGCGTTTCGATCGTATATATTTCCCACAGATTAAAGGAAGTGCTCGAGATCGCCGATGAGATCTCCGTGCTGCGCGACGGCAACATCGTCCGCCACGACACCGTCGATCACTTCCGGATGGAAGACCTGATCGAGGACATCATCGGTAAGGGCAGCAACGCACGCTTCCAGTATATCTCGCGCGACGAAGAGATCTCGCCGGAGCTGATGCTGCGCGTGGAGGATCTTGGCTGGCACGGGAACCCGAACCGCATCAGCTTTGATGTAAAGAAGGGCGAGGTCGTCGGATTGGTCGGCCTGCTCGGAAGCGGGCGAACCGAAATCGTGGAAACGCTCTTCGGTATTCGCAAGCAGAGCGGCTGCCGTATCTACGTGGACGGTCAGCTCGTGCAGAGCCGCAACGTCTCCGAGGCGATCGCAAACGGCTTCGCGCTCATTCCGGAAGACCGCCGCAGACAGGGTCTGACGCTGATCCACTCGCTGGAGTCGAACGTATCGCTGCCCAACCTGAAAAAGCTGTGCGGTCGGCTCTTCCTCCGCCCGCGCAACGTCAAGCGCTACGCAAGCGAGGCGATCGAGGAATTCGGCGTGAAGGCCAACGGCCCCTCCGACCCGATCTCCAGCCTTTCCGGCGGCAATCAGCAAAAAATCGTCATCGCCAAGTGGTTCAAAAAGGAGCCGAAGATCCTGCTGATGGACGAGCCGACCGCCGGTGTGGACATCGGCGCAAAAACGGAGATCATCCGGATCATCCGCAGCTTTGCCAAGGAGAAGAAAAGCGTTCTTTTCATTTCTTCGGAGCTGTCGGAGGTTTTGGCGATCTGCGACCGCATCATCGTCCTGAAAAACGGACAGATCCAGAAGACCATTATGCGAAACGAAATTCACTCGGAGGAGGAGCTTCAGCATGCAGTTCAAATGTGAAACCAGTCTACGCGACCTACGGGGACGGGTCGACATCGCCAAGTACATGGTATACATCATCTTTCTGTGCACGATCGGCCTGTTTGCCATCTGGCTGGGCGACACCTTCTTCTCGCTGACGAATATTCTGAACATCACAAGACAGACCGCGATGATCTCCGTGATGGCCGTCGCCATGGTCTTTGTCATCGCCACGGGCGGCATCGACCTGACCGTCTCCGGCGTCGTGCCGATCTCCGGCCTGCTCTGCGCAATCGTGCTGGAAAAGACGGACAATATGTTCGCGGGCATCGCGGTGGCGCTTCTGGTCGGCACGCTGATCGGCGCGATCAACGGTACTTTCATCACCTACATGAAGATCCCCGCCTTCCTGATGACGCTGGGTATGCAGTTCGCGCTCAAGGGCGTGGCCATGTGGATCAGCGACACGAAGTCCGTCCCGATCTATCACAAGACCTTCAACCACATCTTCGGCTACAGCGACGTGTTCGGCATTCCCGTTCTGCTCATCTGGACGATCGTCTTTGTGATCATCGGCGTCATTCTGCTGCGCCTGCGTCCCTTCGGCAGAAAGGTGCTGGCCGTCGGCGGCAACGCTACCTCCGCAAAATACTCCGGCATCAAGGTCAACAGCATTCTCATCCGCACCTATATGTTCTCCGGCTTCTGCGCCGCCGTCGCGGGTCTGCTCTACGCCGGCAGAACGCAGGCCGCGAAGTACACCTACGGTGAAAACGATGAAATGAGCATCATCGCAGCCGTCGTGCTCGGCGGCACGGCAATGACCGGCGGCACCGGAAGCATCGTCGGCGCCTTTGTCGGCTCCATGCTCATGGGCATGATCAACAACGGCCTGATCATGGGCGGCCTCGGCGTTCCGCAGCAGAAGATCGTCCGCGGCCTGATCATCATCGTCGCCGTTACCCTCAACAACATTTCCGAACGTAGAAAAACCAGACAGTGATCGCGCACGCGACCGGAGGTTCCTTATGAAATATTCCTTTAACACATGGGCTTTCAGCAGCTATCCGAATTGGCTGCCCGCCTACCCGATCGAAGAGGTCATTCGCCGTCTGTCCGTCCTCGGCTACGATGCCGTGGAGCTTGGCTGCACGGCGCCGCACGCTTGGCCGGACTTTATGGACAAGCAGGATCGCAAGGCGCTTCTCTCCTTTGTGAAAGCGCACAACATGGTCTTTTCAACCCTTCTGCCCGTGACGGGTGTCGCGGCGGGCGCGAACCCTGCCTCCGCCAACGCCCGCGAGCGCGCGTGGACGGTAAAGCACCTTTGCGACATCTGCGACCTTGCGGCCGATCTGGAGTGCCGTCAGATCCTCTACGTTCCCGGTTTTTTCATCTACGGGACGCGCAGAGAGGACGCGTGGCGCTGGGCGCTCGAGTCGCTGACCGCCATCGGGCAGCACGCACAGCGGCTCGGCATCCGTCTTTTGATCGAGCCGACACCCTCGGACGCCAACCTTGTCGAAACGCTGGACGACGCGAAGGAACTGCGCGCGCAGAGCGGTCTTGACAATGTTGACCTGATGTTCGACGTGGCGCACGCGCTCTTCCGCGCAGAACAGCCGGAGGATTACGTCCGGCTGCACGGGGCGGACATTCGGCACATCCACCTTTCGGACTACAACCGGATGGCTCCGGGCGACAGCGGCTATGACTTTACCGAGATGATGCAGGCACTCAAGGACATTTCCTTTGACGGCTATCTGACGATGGAAGCGGCGTTTACCAAACGCTCCGAGCAACCCTTCACGGCTGCGCGGCGCGCCATCGAATATCTGCGCGGGATCGAAGCGACCCTGCGCTGAGCGCGGAACCTGAAAACCACCGACACGACCGCCGCCGATAAAGCGGCTCGGCTATGGGAGTATATAACATGAAAACAATCGGAATCAGTATGGTCGGATCCGGCTTCATGGGAAAGCTGCATACGCTCTCCATCGGAAGCTATCCAATTTATTATTATCCGTCCGATGTGCAGCCGCGTCTGGAGTGCATCGTCGGGCATACCCCACAGGCGGCGCAGGAGGGCATGAAGCAGTTCGGCTTCCGGCGCGCCGCGACGGACTGGCGCACGCTCCTGACGGACGAAAAAACGGACGTCATCGTCATTGCCACGCCGAACGACCTGCACCGTCAGATCGCGATCGAGGCGATCCGCGCGGGCAAGCACGTCTTTTGCGAAAAGCCGTTGGGTCTTAATGCGCAGGAGGCCTGCGAGATGTACAAGGAAGCCGAGCGCATGGGTGTCGTCGCCGCCTGCGGTCACAACAACCGCGCGCTGGCGGCCGTGCGCATGATCAAGCGCCTTATGGAGCGCGGTGAGTTCGGCACGATCTACAGCATTCAGATGCGCTATATCCAGTCTTGGGGCATGAGCGACCTCAAGCCGATGCAATGGCGCTTTGACGAGAAGCGCGCCGGAAGCGGCACGCTGGGCGACACCGGCTCCCATGCGATCGACATTGGCCGCTATCTGCTGGGCGATGTGCGCCGCGTATGCGCCGTGAGCCGGACGTTCGTCAAGGAACGCAACATCTACGCAAACGCACTACTCTCCGGCGCGGATACCTCTACCCTGCTCGGCACGCAGGCGGTCGATGTCGACGACGACATCAAGACGCTGGTCGAGTTTGAGAACGGCGCGACCGGAACGCTCTGGTCCAGCCGCTTCTGTTTGGGGCATGAGGACTCGCTCGACATTGAAATCTACGGCAGCAAAGGTTCCGCGCGTTTCTCCAGAGAGCGTCCGAATGAGCTGGAGTTCTACTCCTCGAATGATCCGTCCGACGAACGCGGGTTCCACCGCATTAAGATGGGGCCGGAGCACCCGAACGGCGAACTGTGGCCCATGGCCGACCTCGGCATCGGCTATGTGGAGCAGAAGTGCGTGGAATACCGCGATTTCTTCCGCGCCGTCGCGCTGGGCGACCCGTCACTGGTCTCTTGCAGCTTCTATGACGGTTATAAAGTATGTCAGTTTATCGACGCGGCAAAGCAGTCCTCACGTGAGGGCGGCTGGGTCGTCTTGGAGAATATATAATGATGGAAAATTATTTACTGCGTGCAAAGCACGAAAACTATGCCTTGGGCTCCTTTAACGTCAACACCTACGACGAAATGGTCGCGCTGTGCGAAACGGCGGCGCGGCTCGGGCAGCCGCTGATCCTCATGGCGAGCATGAGCTGCGCCCGCTTCATGGGTGAAAAGACCTTTGTAAAGCTCGTACAGGCGCTCAACGACGCCTACCCGATCGATGTATACAGTCATCTGGATCACTGCACCGATCAGGAGCTTTTGCTGCGGTGCGTAGACGCCGGTTTTGACAGCGTGATGTTCGACGGTTCGCACCGCCCCTTTGCGGAAAATTTGCAGATCACCTCCTCCCTGAGCGCCTACTGCCACGAGCGCGGCGTCCTTTTGGAGGGCGAGCTTGGCGTGATTGCCGGCGAAGAAGGCCCCGTGAAGAGCAAGTTCAGCGAATTTACCGATCCGGATCAGGCCGAGTGCTTCGTCCGCGAGAGCGGCGTGGATTTCTTCGCCGTTTCCATCGGCAACGCACACGGCTTCTACAAGGGCGAGCCGAAGCTGCACTTTGACCTTCTGGAGGAGCTGGTGCGCCGCTGCCCCGTCCCGCTCGTGCTGCACGGCGGAACGGGCATCCCGCAGGAGGACATCCGTCGCGCGATCGCAATGGGCATCTGTAAGGTCAATGTCGGAACGGAGATCCGCAGCGCCTACGTCAGCGCGCTCTATTCCTACACGCAAACACACGAAAAGGGCGACGTGCGCGACTTTGTGAAGTATCTGCGTGCCGCTGTGGGAACCGCGTCGGAGCGCTATATGGAGTGCTTCGCCGCAGCCAAATGATATGAGCGACCTCTTTCTTGCCGTTGAGACCGGCGGAACGAAGCTGCAATTCGTCCTCGGGGACGCGCAGGGCTGCATCGTGCAGCGCTCGCGGCTTTCGGTCGCCCGCGAGCGGGGGTTTCAGGGAATCTTGGAGGCCGTCACCGCGCAGGTACCGCTGTTTTCCGCCGCGGCTGCGCAAAACGGCGCGCGCATCGCGCACATCGGCGTCGGCTTCGGCGGACCGGTGGACGCCCGCAGCGGGAGCGTCCTCGGCTCCATGCAGATCTCCGGCTGGAGCGATTTCCCACTCAAGACCTATTTGGAAGAGAAGACCGGCCTGCCCGTGCGCGTCTACAACGACACGGACGCGGCAACTTGGGGCGAGTACCGCCTCGGTGCCGGACGCGGGACGCGGAATTTCTTTTACACGAACATCGGAAGCGGCGTCGGCGGTGGCGCGGTGCTGAACGGGCAGCTGTATCTCGCGCAGGGGCGCGGCAGCATGGAATTCGGCCAGAGCTACACCGTCGGTGCGGCGGACACGGCTGAGCGTGTCGAAGCGCTGTGTTCCGGCTGGGCGGTGGAGCATTGTCTGCGGCAGGCAAAAATCCCGCCTGCAAGCGTTCTCTCCGCCAAGCAGCAGGAAATCCTGACCTGTCAGGACTGGGCGGAGGCGATCCGCAGCGAAGATGCCTACGCCTGTGCGCTGCTTGACCGGCACGCTTACCGCTTTTCCGTGGGGCTTTCCAACGTGATCGCGCTGCTCGATCCGGAGGTGCTTGCCATCGGCGGCGGTGTCGCGCTGCTGGGCGAGCCGCTTCTCTCCCGCCTGCGCACGCAGACGGAGCGTCTGGTCTACGGTATTTATCGCGGCAGCTACCGGATCGAGACGGCCAAGCTACAGGAGGATGCCGTGCCGCTTGGCGTTCTGCGCCTGCTGGCAGAAGAAAAGGAGGCATTGCAGTGAATCTGATTTTGATCGCGGGTCTGCCCGCGACGGGTAAATCCCGTTTTGCGTCCTACCTTCAGCAGCGGCTGAACATTCCCCTGCTGTGCAAGGATTCCATTAAAGAAATTCTTTTCGATACGATCGGTTTTCAGAGTCACGATGAGAAGACAAAGCTGAATCATGCCGCGCTCGAAAGCCTTTACTACGCCGCACGGCAGATCCTTGCCGCAGGCAGCTCCGTCATTTTGGAGAACAATTTTGAGTGGTACGCCCTGCCCGGGCTGGAGCAGATGATCGCCGCGTACGGCTGCGAACCGATCACGATCTTCTTCGGCGGCGACGAGCGAGTGATCTACAGGCGCTATGTCGAGCGCAACGCCGACCCCACCCGTCACCGCGGTCACGTGCTCTCTACCTGCTATCCGGAGAAAGATAACATCGGCGTCATTCCCGAACCGATCTCCCTGCAAGAGTTTCAAGAGAGCTTCCGCAAGCGCGGGATGTCGGTCTTCCGGATCGGCGAAAAGCGCATCGACGTGGACACGACGGACTTTTCCAAGGTCGATTACGACGCGATCCTTCAGCGCCTGCGGGCACTTATGGTATAAACGATCTTTTTCTCTTTTCCGGCGAAAGCGCAGAAATCGGCAACGATTTCTGCGCTTTCCAATACCCATATAAATTTATAGCTTGGCCTCGACGGACTCGCCGATCTGCGCGCAGGTCATCTCCTGTGTGACATGGGTGTCGTCGAGCGCGCGGTCGAGCCGCGACGCCTCCGCCTGCCTTCCGATATGCCGCAGGAGCATCGCCGCGGCGCGCAGGATGCTGGTCTGGTTCGCGTAGTCTCCCTTTCCCTCAGCGATCAGGCGCGGCGCCGTGCCGTGTATGGCCTCGAACATCGCATAGCGCGTACCGATATTGGCGCTGCCCGCCGTTCCAACGCCGCCTTGCAGCTGCGCCGCCTCGTCGGTCAGGATGTCGCCGTACAGATTGGGCAGGAGGAAGACCTGAAAACGGCTGCGTGTCGCCGGATCGACCAGATTGGCCGCCATAATATCCACATACCAATCCTCGACCTTGATCTGCGGATAGTCCTCTGCGACCGCATGGCGCAGCACGGAGAATTTTCCGTCCGTCTTCTTCATGATATTCGCCTTCGTCACGATGCTGACGGAGGTTTTTCCGTTTTGCCGCGCGTGCTCGAATGCCGCGCGCGCGATGCGCTGTGTTCCGAGGTCGCTCGTCACCTTAAAGTCGACGGAGAAGCCGTCCAGTTCGATGCCTTGGCTGCCCAGCGCATGGTAGCGTCAAGGTTTATGCGCAAATTTGATTCTGGTATTTGGTAGAAATCTATTACAGGAGGGTGCTTCGGCACCCCCTTGGTTACGTTTAGGCGGTCGGGACGCAAAGGGTCAAGGGCGGCGGCAGCCGCTT
>ENA-ORMS01000561-ORMS01000561.1-human-gut-metagenome-genome-assembly--contig:-NODE-561-length-36671-cov-17.031844_pt1 | contig 36671 bp, 30 predicted proteins | sample MGYA00242104_ERZ508997 | MGnify/ENA primary metagenome ERZ508997 (study PRJEB26280, sample SAMEA2338704) | human gut metagenome | biome: human gut; feature: human-associated habitat; material: faeces... | reverse complement strand
ATTGGGAACATCGCTTTAACCACATGGTGAAGCGGTACAACGATATCTATCGGGTACAGATGCCGAATATTACGCCGCATGTTTGCCGGCACACGTATTGCAGCAATATGGCGAAATCCGGCATGAATCCAAAGACATTGCAGTACCTTATGGGGCATAGCGATATAGGAGTTACGCTTAATACCTATACGCATTTAGGACTTGAGGATGCAGAGGATGAATTGAGGCGGCTGGAGGACCTGCAGAATGCCAGAAAGGAACTGGAACGGACACAGGGAAAAAAACGGTGTCACAGAAGATGTTTAAAGCTATATAGAAGAATAATAAGAATACACGCTGGGCGATATGCTCAGCTTTTTCTTACTATAATTTATTATCATGAAAACACTTACGAAGAAGATAAATGAATTATTGCCTTAAGAGCTGTTTATAGTACATATTTTATATTGAAGTGGAAAAATTGAATCAATTATATTATAATATATTATTAAGCACAATATACGAAAGGGGGCATGACAATGAGAAACAAGACGGGAAAATTGTTTCAAAATATTCAAACAAGAAAAGTGTCGGCATATGAATACATTAAAAAAAATGAATATTATGCATTTGTTGAGATGATACAAAAGCAAGGAAATAATCAGTGTATTTTTACCTCTGATATTATGCTTAAATTTATGGAACATTTTTTATATGAGCATAATGCAAAAATCACAGCGATTAACTTTATGGTTGAGGATGAGTCATTACAGGAAGAGATTTTTGCGTTACTTAATAAAATGGATAAACAACCAGCTTTTTGGGATAGATTGAAACGAAAATTACTTTTTTTAAGTGAAGATAATTGTATAGAAATACAGAGTGTAGATTTTAAATGTTCAGATGATGGTTTTTTATTAAGTTTAATGGTAAATGGTTTGTTCACTGTTACAGATTCCTCATACTCTAAGGTGGCTGATGAATTGAGCAGCTTAATGGAGGTGCTCATAAAGTGAAGAAATCAATAATAGTTAAGATATTTGTTGGCGCACTTATAATCCCTATAGTATCCTTGCTTTTGATTAGTAAATTTAATTTATTTTCGTATTTTGATTTTATTCCGGTTGATTATCGGTTTGAAGCTGGACTTGGAAGCTATATGTTTGTTTTGGATGCCATATATGAATATATTGTATTTCTTATTTCAAATCAATATACAAAAATAACGTTTATAATTTATAAAACAAGAAATGAAATGGATATTGGGAACACACCAACTGTTGTATGTAGTGAAAGTAACAGTGGGGTTGCGTCGTTTAATTGTAATGTCATATTAGAGGGAAATTTAAAGAAACTTCGAAAAATAAAGGTGTTATTACCTTTGCCATTGTGGGTTACATCTCAAATTTCGCAAGATGACGATTCAATATCAAGCTCTACTGAAGGTGTAATTTGGAATTTTTCTAAGCTGCTACCGTCGAATGGTGTATATCAACAAAGTATTGAATGCACATCAAAAGTGCCATTGATAAAAAACAAAAATAATAACACATTGTCTATAAAAGTTCGCCCTCAATTAGTTATGAAACATTGTTGGAGTGCATGGGGGATTGAGTTTAAATCAAATAAAGTAGTAATTAAGAACGGAGAGTGAAAGAACATTGATTACAACGACTAGGTGGACAGATGAACAGAATGACAGCCTTTTGGCAATTGAAAATCTGTTATTGGCTGCACATCCGGATGAGATATTGGACGATACTGCTAGTTATATGAATTGGAGTATAGAAAAGCAGTTTTTAAATAATAAAAATATACAGTTGAATGGGAAAAATGTGGAATACAATGTATATACATTTTCGGTTGATTATGTACCAGGGGGTATGCAGGCTGAAGATGATATGATAATGAGAAGGAGTGGATTTGTTGTTCCATATTTAAGCGCAGGAAAAGTTAGGTATATCATTGATAGAAATTCAGATGCATTGACCTTACTTAGAAAGATGCTTGGATATACCAAAAAAGGTGAGATTGTAAAATCTGCAATGCCGGTTTCGGGGGACATGTTTGTTTGGCTGATTAGTAAAGTTTATACTGGTGATAATCTGATTGAAAGTAATAGTGATTCTCTAGCAGATTTGACTGTAGATTCTATTCGAGGATTTAAGGGAAATACTGAAGATTTACTAACTAAAGTTAGTACTTCCGGCGAAACAGTTATGAATATTATAAGCAGCCTTTCATTTTTGATTGAGAGTCAAAATTTAAACCAAATAACGCTGGATTTAAAATATAGAGAACATTCCAATATAGAAGTATCATTAAGCAAGAAATATACAATTGCAACGTCCATGGAAAGATATATGGGAGAATTAAGTAACAAGACAGATTTTGAGTCTAAAGCGAGTTTATTATTATTGTTATATATAGAAATATTTCCAATTATTATCCAAGAATACCAAATTGAAGTGGAAGCAACTTTGTGGGGGCAAGGTAAATGCGTAGAATTTTTAAAACAAGTAGCTGAAGATTTATCAGAAAAAGTAACAGCAAGAATAGCTGATTTGAATTCTCGCCCTGAGCAATTAAGAATACCACTTGAAAGTGAAAAAATTATAGAAGATTAAAAGATAGCCTGTCCTTTTTACGGGAGAGGCTATTTTAGTAAGAAATGTCGTAGTAGTAACCTCTTCCACTTTTACTCCGTTTCTACTACGATTGCTGTACACATCTTGCAAAATTTTGCTAAGATTTGCATTTTATATACAGAAATGACCAATACATAAAGAAAAATTAACACAGCGCAAAACACTGCAAATGGCAGCAGGAAAGCGCCTTTTGAAAGGAGAAATTATGAGCATTCGAGTACTTTTCGTTTGCCATGGCAGGACTGTGGAAATGCAGTAAAATCGGTACTTTATGGGGCAAAATGGGGCATACTTTGGTAGTCAACACAACACGGCACTACGATAAGACTACGAATGGTGGGATGAAAACAAGAAAATGTGAATAATCGTTAAATGGTAGTAGATAAGCGTTAAATTGTTACATTATAGGAATTCTGTAATTGTTTATGGCTTTAATAAAAAGAAGAGGAGTTTTGCTATGCAATTCCTCTTCTTTTTAAATCATTATACACTAAAATCCAATTCATAATTTCCGGCATTTGTTAATGTGAGGGCTACGTAGTCTCTTCCGTATGTACGTAAGTCGTTATAAGTGACGATTGCATTGGATGGAAGACCAAGGCGTTTTCTTAAATATACGCCCAGTTCCTCGCCACCTGAATTAGATGTAAGAGCTTTAGGGTATTGACGATAAGCGGCACCGGGAGCACGATTAGATTTTGACGGCACTTCGACACCACCTTGTTGAAATACCATTTTCATTTTAGTTCCATCGTCCCATGTCATGTCAATAGGACTTTGCATTCGTTGGATTTTTCCACCAGATCCAGAACCTACAGCACCATTAAAAGGTATTAGCAAAGGATAATTAGTAATATGAAATTTTCTTATTGGAAGAACAGATTCCATATCTGGGCTTGATGAAGAATGCGGTCCATTTCCCCAGTTTAATCCGTCAACATTATCAGCTGCAAAGAACTTCCAAAAGAGAGTATGTAATTGAGCCAACAAAAACCAATGCCGGAACAAGGGTTATTCCAATGACAAATGAAGTGACAGAAATGTTTCGAGCAATTATTGAGGATAGACCAGATTATAAGGTTGAGAAAGTGATAGATGGTTATACGGGATTTCTTTTTCTGGACAAAGATGGAATGCCACTTGTAGCCATGCATTGGGAACACAGATTCAATCATATGGTCAGCAGGTACAATGAAATCTATAAGGTTCAGATACCCAATATTACCCCTCATGTTTGCAGACATACATATTGTTCCAATATGGCAAAGTCCGGCATGAATCCTAAAACACTGCAGTATTTGATGGGACATTCGGATATAGCTGTGACGCTCAATGTCTACACCCATGTAGGACTTGAGGATGCTGAGAAGGAACTTCAGAAGATGCAGGGATTGGAAAATGCCAGAAAAGAGATGGGAATTTCGGATATGGATGATAAGCCTTTGAAACAGAATATGTTCAAAGTTATATAATAAAATATTAATCATAACACTCAGGCACATTGTCTGGGTGTTTTTTATATACAGATGTAGCAGTGCATGTATGTCGTAATTGAAAAAAACTGTGATATGTTGTACAATAAATTATCTTATTAGTGAAAGATATTGAGATGAGGTGAAGTCGAGTGCTTAAGAATAATATAGAAGTTGATGTAAAAGTCAAATGTATAGAATCTGGAATAACACAAGTACAATTAGCGGATAGTATTGAAACAACAAGTTCCTATGTGAACCGTGTTATTAAGAAAAAAGATGGTATTATTAATAAAACTTTTGTACGTATGATGGAAGAACTGGGATATGATATCGAATTGATATATGTAAAAAAGAAAGTAGAGTAAATGGGAGGATTTGATATGGCAGGATGTACACCTGAAAATTGGTCGTTACAAGAATTATCATCGGCATTGCAGGATACGCATAAGGATCATAAAAAAATAGTTGTTCCAATGTTTCAAAGAGGTAGTGGACGTTGGGGAAAAGAACAAGAGAGAACATTTATTGATTCTTTGATAAAAGGATATCCAGTAGGAACCATGCTGTTTTACAAGACAGTAGAGAATAATATAGAAACATACATTTTGGTTGATGGACTTCAAAGAGGTAATTGCATTAGAAAATACATGAATAATCCAACAGAGTTTTTTTATGATAGTAGTATATCTGATGATTTTTGCAAAAACATTCTGAAAATTGTAAAAAGAAATAATGAGGAAGATTACCATATAATTAGAACCCTGTTGACTGATTTTATAAAAAAACAGAAGACATTTAAAAATTTACAGTACTATAATCCAGCAAAGGAAATCGCAGAAAAATTTGGTGCAGGATATGAGTGCATAGGAGACCTCATTACTACTATTACTGATTTTTTTGAAGAGAGACAGGATTTATATGATAGTATTGCTAATACTATAATTCCGGTCATTGTTTACAGTGGAGATGAAGCAACTCTTCCGGAGATATTTGATAGAATAAACTCTAAGGGTACGCCATTAGATAAATACGAAATTTATGCTGCTGCATGGCCAATAAATGAAAAATATACAATTTCAAACACAAGGATTGTTGAATATGTGATTGCTAAATATGATGCATTTGTAAGTGATGGATATAAAATTTATGGATATAATCGTGAAGATATGAGGGTTACAAAAAAAGTGACGGCATTTGAATATTTGTTCGGATTAAGTAAGTTCCTTGTTGATAAGTATGAAATTTTAGGATTTAACAGAAATTTATCAAGTGACACGGTTAACCCATTGGCATATGAACTTGTTAATGCTTGTCTTAATGATTCAGACAAAATAAAAACCTTATATATGCGATTACGAGATATCAATTTGGATGAATTGGAATCTGCTTTGTGTAAGTCAATTGAATTTGTAAATAATGCAATTTCTGTTGTTACAAAATTTAAGGGAAATAGTCGAAATACGAACAAAATTTTTCATTCGAAATACCAAATACTTTCTATGATTTCGACTACATTTAAAGAGATGTATGCTGAAGGGGATTTTTCAATAGTTTCCACAACTTGGAATGATAGAAAAAACATTATAGCACGAAATTTAATTCATTATTATGTGTATGATATTTTAACAAACTATTGGAGTGAAGGTGGTACTGGAAAAATTCACGCAGCTGCAAAACCTAACAGATACATGAATGAAATATCAAGTCGTGCTTGGATGGCAGCTTTAGATAGTTTCTTTGAAAAATCCATGTTGAGGTCGGAAAAGAAAAGTTTTGCAAATCCAAAAAATGAAGAACTAGTTTTTTTAAATTGCATATATCTTAAAACTTTTACTGCAATGGATCAATTATCGATTGAGAAATTTGATGTAGAACATATTGCCCCAAAAGAACAAATGAGAAGATTGATTGAAACATGTGATGGAGAAGGATTACCTGTCAGCTGTATTGCAAATTTGTGCTATTTGCCAGAGTATGTAAATCGTAGTAAGAAGGACAAGAACTTCTATCAAGATAAAAAGTATTTACTTCATGTTAAACTGAAAGACGTTGAAACGAAATATAGTTTTACAGAGCAGGAGGATCTTGACTGGATGGATATTCCATATGAGAAAAATGATTTTCCGGTTTTGAAGGAATATTATACAGATTTTTGTACAAAGAGATTTGAAAAGATAAAACATTTGTTTTGTGCATCTATGGAAATTGAATATGAGGACATAGTAAATGAAGAACCAGAAATTGTGCAGAAAGTTGTTTCTCCATCTAAAAATAAAGAATCAAACAAAAGGGTAAAATTTGCTGATAAGTGTGTTATCAAATTAGCACAAGAAATGAATAGTGAACTAGTCAAAGTCGGCAGAAGTACATACATTTCTACTGATGGCAGTAAAGGATATGTTATCACAACATCAAAAGCCTATAGACAAGGTAATCGTGAAAAATATTGGTTTGCTTATAGAAGAAATCCGTTAGGAGATTTGAAAAAATGCAAAGAAAAATATGTAGTATACGGATGTAAGGATGAGAATACTATGATATGTTTACCAGTGTCAGAAATAGAAAAATCACTTGATAGGTTGAATTTGTCAACAGATGAAGATGGTATGATAACTCATTGGCATATGGTTTTCTTTAAGGATTCTGCCGGTATTGTAACATGGATGCTTTCAAGGCCGGAGATTGAAGAAATTAATGTTAATAAATATGTAATTTGAGATAACAGATGCAGATAATCAATAAAAATATAAAGTGATTCAGTGACAATAAAGAAATAGACTGGTTTTGAAGGCAAAAGAATTTATATAGGAGGCAAGTATTTTGGGAGATTTTGATTTTTCGTACAAATTACCTAGTAATTTTGATAGGCGTGTTTGTCAGTATTTACAGCAAATGAAAAAATCAAATGTAGCGGATTCTTTTAAAAAGTGTATATATGAGTATGACGATGTCGGTTTGGCCTATTATGCGGGACTTCATGGAGATAATTGGAATAAAAAGGCAATTGATATTACTTTCGAAGGTTCTTCAGCAGATATAACTTGTTTAAAAGATAACAAATTGATTTTTGAAACTGCACTAGAAAAAGCATTAAAACCTAGTGAATCTGGATTTTTAGTTAGAGACATGTATTTTTTCCCTAATGATGTTTTAGATGATATGCCAGAAACAAATGAAGATAGATTGAATGCAGATATTGAAGTAGCTAAGGTTGTACTTAGTGATTTGATTCAAATAGGGGAGCGAGTCTGTCTAAATTACTCATTCAATGAGAGTAGTACGGAAAACAGCATTAATGACTATTATAGAGATATGCTATCGATTAAAGGCTACAAAGAGGTTAAAGATCAGACTAGACACGGCATATCTGTTAATGGTAAAGATGCAGCTGAGGTTGATATTTTACTTTCAAGGAATGGAAAAGAAATAGCAATTTTTGAAGGACTAAAATTAGATTGTGTTAATCAGTCATATATTTCTACTCATATTGATAAAGCTATTGTGAATTATAACTCGTTAGGAACCGCAACATTTATTGTTTCGTATGTAAGTACAGCCGATTTTGAATTTTTTTGGAAAAGATATTCTGCATATTTAGAAACATATAAATTTCCTATAGAAGTAAAAAGAAAATATGAAGAATTGACATATCCTAATGCATCAACAAGAGTTGCATCAATAATTTTGTCTAAAGATGGGTATGATTTTCCAACATATTTTATTGCATTAAAAATATCTTGAGATAGATACTAAAGATGAGAGAGTAAAACAGAGATTAGCTCCCTTTCGTTAAATAATGCACACCCCCCGTCAGTAGTCTGAACCCCCTTAACTGACTACGATTTGACTACTACATACTGCCTTGAATTGCACCATTTTGAAGTATTTTGCAAAAAGTGTAGTAATTAACAGGAAAAATGCGATGCTCGGAAAAGTCGATAAACCAACGCAAAACTCGGCAATACAGGACATTTTAAGATAGGAGAAAATTATGATTAGAGTACTATTCATCTGCCACGGCAACATCTGCCGTTCCCCCATCTCCGAGTTCGTCCTCAAGGACATGGTAGAAAAACTCAGCATAGCAGATAAATTTGATATAGCTTCTGCGGCCACCAGCACTGAGGAGATCTGGGGCGGAAAAGGCAATCCGATATATCCGCCGGCGCAGGAAGTTCTGAGGGCGCATGGCATAGGTAAGACGGCTTATACAGATTTTAGTGGCAAGAGAGCCAGGCAGGTTACAAGGCAGGATTATGAATATTATGATTATCTGCTCTGCGCAGATACAGCAAATGTGAGGAATGTGATGCGCATAACCGGCCCGGACGATCAGGACAAGATACATTTGCTGCTCGATTATGCGGGAAGGCATGGACAATCTATAGCTGATCCGTGGTATACGGGACGATTTGATGAGACGTACAGGGATGTGTGTCAGGGATGCGAGGGTTTCCTTGAGTATCTCAGACAAGGCGGTAGGTTGTAGATAATATTATCAAAATGGGAACAATGGGATATTATTGAGTGCACCAGCTGAACGCAGGTGCATTTGATATTGTCAGATTGTTCCTTTTTATTCTGACAAGGTATTGCCGGTATGTGTTTACACTCTCGAAGGCATGGTTTTATATTGATTTTATATTGCTTGTTTTATATAGCAACGCCACGGAAAACGTGATATGATTTACGCGTAAATACAAGAGAGAAAATATATAAACCACCAACGGAGGGCACACAAATGGAATTATATAAAGGCAGACCGGATACAAATGAAGGACGACTTGAGAGGGAGATCAGAGTTTATGATTTCCTTGATGATCACGGCATAGAGTATTGGCGCACAGATCATGCACCAGCAGACACAATGGAAGTTTGCAGCGAGATAGATGCGGTGCTTGGGGCAACCATTTGTAAGAATCTGTTTCTGTGCAACAGGCAGAAGACACAGTTCTATCTGCTCATGATGCCGGGCGACAAGCCGTTCAAGACAAAGGAGATCACATCGCAGATAGGCAGCGCGAGACTTTCATTTGCATCGCCGGAGGATATGGAGAAGTATCTGGATATCAGGCCGGGGGCGGTCAGCGTCATGGGTCTCATGAATGACCATGAGAATCATGTGCAGCTGCTTGTTGATGAGGATGTTATGAAGGGCGAGTATCTTGGATGCCATCCGTGTGTGAACACATCAAGTATGAAGGTCAGGACGGAGGATATATTTGGAAAGTTTCTTGAAGCGGTTCACCACGATATGATCAAGGTGACGCTCACTGGAGAATAGGAGTGATAGAGTGATATATAGACGCAGGTTGATTGAGCTTTGCATGCTCTGTGTGGTGCTCTGCGGCATGTGGATGATGGCGGGCTGCGGTGCAAATGACAAAAATGGTTATGATGCATCTGGCAGTGGACAGACAGCTGCACAGGAGCAGGCAGCAGAAAAGACAGACTCACAACAGACGGAAGATCACGGTTCGGAAAAGGCAGACTTGGGTACAGAGACAAAAAAAGATGATGTCGCCGAGGCTGCGAACATAGATTATGGAAGCGGTAACGAATTATCAGGCGTGGACGATAAAAACAGCGATGATTCATCGAACCAGACAGAAAAGGATGATAGGACAATGATATATGTGGCACTTGGCGATTCCCTGACGAAGGGATACGGACTTGCCGATGCGGAGAAGAACAGGTTCTCGGCGGTGGCAGCCAGGAAGTTAAATGCGGCTGGGATCAAATGCACTGAGAGGAATTATGGTGTGAACGGGCTTACCAGTGGTGAACTCCTTGATATGATAAATGGCGGCGAGATCGGCATGCTTGATTATGCGGATGTAATTACCGTGGATATCGGGGCAAATGATGTCCTTCACGCGTCGGATAATCTGATATACACAAATCTTGCGGGCAATGTTCTGTCGGCAGACGACTATGCGGCAGTGTGTGCTGATGAAGAGAGAAGTCTGGCGCTGTGCAGGGAGAATACAGAGGCGATCATCAAGGCGCTCAGAGAGAAGAATGATCATGCCAAGATAATCATGTTTACTATATATAATCCATATAGGAATGTGGATCTGGATCTAGCGGTTGAGGGAGAGACCCTTACACTTGCAGGATTTACAGATGACCTGGTGAAGAGACTCAATGAGAATATAAATGATATAGCTAAGGCGCAGGGGTGTGTTGTAGGTGATTGGTACACGGCGTTTGAGATCAATCCCAACAATCTTGTAAATGCGGCATATGGTGAAGGTGTGACAACCAACTTTGACATACATCCGAACAAGGACGGACATGCAGTCATGGGCGAGGTGTGTTACCAGACAATAAAGAACATTTCATAAGGAGGGACCCGCGTAAGCGGGAGGATTCCAACAGAGGAAGCGCACTGATGTGCGCGTAGGTCATCAAGCTGCGCTTGACGACAAGTTACGAAGCACGCAGACGCTGCGCAAAGCGCATTTCATGCGTCTGCACAATAACATTTCATAAGGAGATAAAATGAGTGGCAATGTAAATGAAAGAAAAAGACAGTCAAATAGCGGATCTGGGAAAAGTGGAGTGGCGAACAACAGGGCAGATAATGCCGCAACAAAAAAGACAGCGTATAAAGATCCTGCAAAATCGAATACAAATAAGTCTCAAGCTTCCAGAAAAAAGTATGACGTGACAGGCGGAGAGAAACAAATAAAAACAGGAGGCAAAGGTAAAACTGTACAGGGAAAACCAAGGCAGGTACATTCATCACAATATAAGCCAAACCCGAACAGCAAATGCCCGATATCCCATCTGTGCGGTGGCTGTCAGTATGTGGATATGCCATATGAACAGCAGCTTGTCGAGAAACAGAAGTATATAGATGGTCTGCTTGGCGGATTTGGTCCTGTGGACAAGATAATAGGCATGGAGAATCCATATCACTACAGAAATAAGGTCACTGCGGCGTTCAGAAGAATGAAGAGCGGAGAGATAATTTCAGGCGTGTACGAGGAAGGAACACACAACATCCTTCCAGTAGAGAACTGTTATGTGGAGGATGAGAAGGCGGCAGCGATCGTCAGGACATTTGCCGGACTGATCAAGTCATTCAAGCTGCAGATATACAATGAAGATACAGGAACCGGACTCATCAGGCATCTGCAGATAAGAGTTGGAAGAAAGACTGGACAGATCATGGTTATCATAGTTACCGCATCGCCTGTATTTCCATCAAAAAAGAATCTGACAAAGGTTCTTGTTGGTGAGCACCCAGAGATAACGACGGTTGTCCAGAATATTAATATGAAAGATACCAGTATGGTCATAGGTGACAGAAATCAGGTCATCTATGGTAAAGGTTATATAGAGGATATTCTGTGTGGCAAAAGATTTCGAATATCACCGGGCAGCTTTTATCAGGTGAATCCAGAGCAGACAGAGATTCTGTATGGTCGTGCCATAAAATACGCTGATCTCAAGAAGAAAGAGACTGTGATCGATGCATATTGTGGTATTGGAACTATAGGTATAGCAGCCTGTGACCGTGCGAAGAAGGTCATTGGTGTGGAGCTTAATGAGGCGGCAGTACATGATGCGCGGATAAATGTGAAGATGAACAATATTCAGAATGTGGATATATACAGCAATGATGCCGGCAGATTTATGGTTGATGTAGCGGACGAGGGCGACGATATAGATGTTGTGTTTATGGACCCGCCGAGATCTGGAAGTACAGAGGAATTCATGTCGTCTGTGGTAACCCTGTCACCAAAGAGAGTGGTATATATATCCTGCGGGCCTGAAAGCCTTGTAAGGGACCTGACATTCATGACGAAGCATGGCTATCAGGTGATCCGTATGACACCTGTTGATATGTTCCCACTCACCAGAGGAGTTGAGGTCTGCACTCTCCTTACCAGGGCGAATGCTGTGAAGTATTGAGAGTAAGATCTGAAAATTTCATCAGATTTACTGTGCAGTATTAATTCTGAGATATAACCTTAGGTGTGCGCATACGGTGCACACCTTTTTTTATAAGTATGAACAGTGAAGCTGTTATGAGGATGAAAACGATTCTCATTGCTGTCATGAGAAGTGCACCCTTCGTTGATGGCAGTACTATATAGTCAAGTGCTATTTTTTTCATTATCTTAAGTGCCTGTACATCCATGGCATGTATTGCGTAGATGTATATGGAATTCTTGCCACACCATATAAGAAAGCTGCCAACAGCCGGAATCTTTTCAATAAGCTTTGAGAACTGGACTATAAAGTAAGTTCCGCATATAGCTCCCAGGAAAGAGTACATTCCAGGATATGAGTTGGCGTGCATTCCGACGGTGTTGAAGAGTATTGCACTCAGCCACAGAAAGGCGGCGATTACAACCATCGGCCAGGTCATTTCTGAAGGCTTTTTTTCAAGGATTTCTTTCTTTCTCATCATATGTCCGACGTAATAGAATACAAGTCCGCCCATGGCAGGCTGCAGAGAGAATGGAAGCCATACAGTATCGTTTAGGCCAAATGCTGTCAGACCGAGCATAACTACCATCATCCCCAGAGATATATTATATTTTTGGGAGAAATTGTTCAGACATATATATATTATCTGGCAGAAAAACAGGGCGATGAGGAACCATGACATACCAACAATTTTCAGATGTGGTATCATGCACAGATTTGTCTTGCCTGAAGCTCCGTTTGCATATATAAGTGATATGACAAAGGTTTTCAGTCCCTTTGATGTAAAGCCATATACTGCGATTTTGATTATGTATTTTATTATGTTGATTATGAGATAAGGAATGAGAAGCTGCTTTGCTTTCTTCAAGATCGCTGGTCTCATAGCCACGTTGTCTTCCTTGGCAAACCATCCCGAGAGGATAAAGAACAATGGCATATGGAATGAATATATGAATTGAACCAGTATATTGCCTTTGTCGTAGGCTGAAAAAGTGTGCCCTATGATAACACATAGTATAGCGATACCCTTTGCAAGATCTATATAATTGATTCGTTTTGATGCTGCCATCATTTCTCTCCTGTAGATTGTAAAATTTTTGCATGAAACACATACAATTTGATTGTAGCCTAACAAGGTTGATTTTACAAGGAGGCATTTGAGATAAAGGTGTAAGATAAAATTTTAAGCCGGATCACGCAGCTATGGATCCGGCTTTTATTTACGCGAGCAACGAGCCAAAGTCCGTGCTTGCACGAGACTTTGGCGACTGCCGCGATAACTTGAGAAACTCGCGAAGCGTGTTTCTCATAGTTGATAAATGGAAGGTTATACGTTGTTATTACAGATATTTTACAAGCTCATTTATGATCGGGGCATAATGTTCGCCTTCAAGACCATAGTCCTTTTCCTTGTAGTTCCATGCTGCGCGGCCTATTCCGTACTTTTCAAATACAGAATGGATATCTTTGTACCAGTTCAGAGTTCCGTCAAGTGGTGCCTGATCTATAACACCATATTCGCCGCAGTACATAAATCCGTCTCTTTCTTCAACAGCCTTGATGCCGTCGAGGAACATTTTTTCGAACAAATCAGGTCCGATGGAATTAAGTCCAAGGCTACTCTCGGTGATGGCCCCATGCATACACCCTTCGATCTGGCGGGATTTCTCCATGTAGTCATTGAAATCCCCCGGATATTCGATATGGAAATCTGAAGGCATACCTGTTACCCAGTAAGCAGACTGGTGGGTAAATACCATTGGCTCGTAACAGTGGAAATTGTAAACTATGTTCTCATCGTTGTGATGAGGGAGAAGTTTTATAGATGTAACAGCATTGTAGCCAACCCCACCGAGCAGGATCTTGGCAGTAGGTGCTTTCGCACGGATGATCTCGATGCATTTGCTTGATATTTCGTTCCACTCGTTTACAACGGTTGGACTTACGACCTCGTTCAACGGCTCGAACATTATTATGTCTGCATCCTTTGCATATCTGTCTATAAGCTTTCTCCATATTCCATAGAATCTATCCTGAAGAGGTTTCTCATGGAAGAATTCAAGAAGATGAGCCTCGTCGTCAAATATATATCCATATGTCTTGTGCAGGTCAAGGACCATGTTGAGTTTGTACTTTCTGCACCACTCAATGCATGAATCGATGTAAGCGTAGCCGCTTTCTTTGTCACTTCCGTCCTCGTTTTCAAAATTATCATAATCGATAGGAAGACGAACGTGGTCAAGTCCCCATGATGCTATTCTTGCAATATCTTTTTCCGTGATAAATGTGTCAAGATGCTTCTTGTCAAGTGGTCCCTGTGAAAGCCATCCACCTAAGTTTACTCCTTTTTTGAATCCGTCTAAAGTTCTCATAAACCATAACCTCCTGTGAAATAATAAATTATATATTGCGCTCATTTGTCTGTTCATGAGCATTTGTCTGTTTCGTTTTCTGTGAGTTTATAGTAGCATTTGCGTTGATAAGAGGATATAATAAATGTGTCAATTATATAACAAATGTGTGATAGAGATATATGAATATCACAGAGGAAGGGCAGAAAGGCAATGAAGATATCGGATGAGATAGTAAAGCAGCAATTTGTGCAGAGGGAATATGGACTGGCACATTCCACATACGACAACGAGCTGGATTTCTACCAGCTTGTGAGCAGTGGCGATGTGAAGGCAGTGTCAGGTATGCTGCAGACTGGGGAGGAGGATGAGGCGGTCCTTGCTGCAAGGGGCATATTGTCAGATGATAAGATCCGCAATCAGAGATATCATGAGATAGTACTAGTGGCGATGATATCCAGATTCTGCATAGAAGATGGCATGGAAGAGATGGAGAGCTACAATCTCAGTGACTTCTATATTAATAAGTTGGACAAGGCGCAGACTAAACAGCAGATCATAAACGTACATAATCAGTTGATCATGGACTATGCCAAACGGATGAAAAGGGTGAAAAAGAAAGCAGCTATATCACCGCATTGTGTAAGGACGATGGATTATGTGTATGATCATCTGCACGAAAGAATAGAAATTACAGGGATTGCAGAATTTGTGGGAGTGGAACGCTCGTATCTGAGCAAACTATTCCATAAGGAGGTTGGGCAGACAATTTCTGATTACATCATGGAGAAGAAACTCCAGACCGCAAGAAATATGCTGCTTTACTCGGACTTTTCCTGCACAGAGATATCCCAGTATCTTGCATTTGCGTCCAACAGTTACTTTACAAAATGCTTCAGAAACAGGTTTGGCAGTACTCCGAGTGCATATCGCAGGACAAATTACAGAAAACATTGGAAAGAGACGAAATCATAGGCTTGTAATGGGCTGGTGTAATTGACAACGTTTGTCAAAGGTTGTAGAATTACATGAGTTTTAAGTATGAAGGAGAATGAATAGCTATGTCATCTTTTAGATTTCATGTGGCTCTTGCAGCCGCCAAACTGAGTAAGGGACTCATCCAGCTCCTGGGTAGAAACGGTACCCACACACCTGGAGTTATAGCCCTTAAGATATGTCCGGATTTTCTGGCACAGGCGCCAAAGGCACCGCTTACAATATGTGTCACAGGAACAAATGGCAAGACTACCTGCAGCAACCTGATAACGGATGTTCTGGAGAAGGACGGAAGAAGAGTTGTCAGCAACAGAACAGGTTCCAATATTGTTCCAGGCTGTACGACAAATGTCATCAACAGTCTGACATTTACAGGAAAGGTCAGAGTGGACGCCACTGTGTTTGAGGTGGATGAGCGTGCTTCAAGACTGATACTTCCATATGTGAAGCCGGATTATCTTGTTGTGACAGGACTTTTCAGAGATTCTCTCAAGAGAAATGCTCACCCTGATTATATTTTCAGTGTCATAGATACCTACTGCCCTGATTCGGCAAAGGTTATCCTGAATGCGGACGAGCTTTGCTCAAGTATGCTGAAAAAGGACAGCTACAGAGTGTTCTATGGAATTGGCAAGCAGCCTGATGACAAGACGGAGCCATACAACCTTATAGCGGATTACCAGATCTGCCCTAACTGCGGTGAGAAACTGAAGTACAATTACCTCAGATACCACCACATTGGTGATGTGGTATGTCCGAAGTGCGGCCTTCACTCCCCGGACAAGAAGTATCTTGCAACTGACATAGACAGAGAGAAGATGACAATTACTATACAGGAGGGAGACAAGAAGACAGTTTATCCACTGATCCACACAGCTCTCTTCAATATATATAATGAAGTTACAGTTATATCGGCACTGCGCGAGATCGGCCTCTCGGCTGAGAGGGTAAAGGAACTCATGGGTCAGATCCATATTCCTGACTCCCGTCACAATGAGACCACAGTTAATGGTGTTACGGTCATTCAGGCACTCTCAAAGGGACAGAGTGCAGTTTCCTCATCCAGAACATTTGAGTATGTGGCAAATGAGGAGGGCAAAAAGGCTATCCTTCTTGCGATGGATGATCTCGAGGACAGACAGAAGAGCATAGAGTTCTCAGGCTGGATATACGATCTGGAGTACGAGCAGTTCAACCGAGATGATGTTGTACAGGTCATCTGTACTGGACCTAGATGCTACGACCATAAGGTGAGATGTCTGCTGGCAGGTATCCCGGAGGAGAAGATACTCACAAATCTCAGCGAGGTTGCTGCGGCTGATGATGTGACTATAGATGGCGTTGACAGAATATACATCCTGTATGACTGCGAAAACTATGGAATGTCATGCGAGATGAAGAAGAAGATAATCAAGAGACTGGAGGGTGACAAATAATGAAGATCGAGATTTTATATCCGGAAATATGCACACTCTACGGTGACAAGGGAAATACAATGTATCTGCAGAAATGTCTGCCGGATGCAGAATTTGTGACAACAGGACTTAACGAGAAGCCTCTCTTTCTGAGAGAGAACATCGACATGGTATATATGTGTTCCATGAGCGAGAAGAGTCAGGAACTCGTGCTTGACAGACTGATGCAGTACAAGGAGGAGATAGCAGCATGCATGAAGGATGGCAAGGCGCTTTTCCTTCTGGTTGGCAACTCTATGGAGCTCCTTGGTGATTACATCAAGAGAGAGGACGGAACCAGAGTTACAGGACTTGGCGTTGTTCCGGGCATGTACTCAGTCCGCCAGGCTCCAAATCGTTTCAACACTCTCATCAAGGCAAAGTTTAACGATATGACACTCATCGGTTACACGAGCCGATTCGCCCATACCTACGGCATACCGGAGGATATGACGTTCTGCAAGGTGGAGATCGGACAGGGCAGCAATCCAGATACCATGAATGAGGGAATCTGTAAGAATAGAGTCATTGCGACATACATTCACGGACCACTGCTCATTCAGAATCCTGATTTTGTACATTATCTATTGAAAAGACTGGACTCTCCTATGAAGGAGATACCATTTGAGGCAGCTATGCGCAAGGCATATGATGTGAAGCTTGCTGAGTATGGCAAGCCGGATCTGGAGCTGTCATAATAGCAACATTAATAATGATAAGAAAACCCTGGTGGCTGTTCGCTGCCAGGGTTTTTCTGTTGTGGCTAGTATAGTAGCATACTATATCTGCAAGTGGTTGGACAGAGACAAGTAGCTGGCAATCAGCCCAAGGAGTACGTCGCCTTTGAAAGACGGAGAAAACCCCAGTAGTAGGCGCTACTGGGGTTTTTGTTGTACTATGGGTTAGTACATCTTGAAAATATTAGTATCTTTATTTGCTGACATTATAGCATATGAATTCTAACTCTGCAATATGCTTTCCCTCACACATCTTAATGTTTTTTCAGATGTATCATCCCCAAAGAAAGTAGTATAATGATATCGTAATAAGAAAAATGCGCGACGCGAAGCGGCATTTGTATTAGTGAACGCGAAGCGGCATTTGTTTCTGTAAATCGGGGTATATTATTCATAAAAACATATGAAGAGACAATGTGAAAGGAGCAGTGGGTTACATGTTAAAGGACTGGAACAAGCCGGAGCGTCCATCGGATGAGGAGATAGACGCAAGGTTAAAGATCGCCAGAGAGAATCTGACGCGCAATCAGATCAAGGTTAAGGAAGGCAAGATACCTGTATTTGTAATATTTGAGGGCTGGGGAGCCGCAGGTAAGGGAAGTCTTGTCGGAAGGATCATCAAGAATATGGATCCTAGATTTTTTCAGGTGGAGTCGGTAAAGTATTCCACGGACGAGGAAAAACGCAGACCGTTTTTGTATAAGTATTTTACAAGAATACCAGAGCAGGGTGAGTTTGTATTTCTGGATGGCGGCTGGATGAGGGATATCGTGGGTGGCAGGATGTCCGGAGACCTGTCAGACAAAGAATACAGGAAGAGGGTTGACAGTACCAAGAGATTTGAGAGAACTTTGGCGGACAACGGATATCTGGTCATGAAATTCTTCTTCCAGATAGATAAACATGAGCAGAAGAAGAGGCTTGAAACACTTCTTGAAGATGACACTACGAAGTGGAGAGTGTCTAAGCATGATCTGAAGCAGAACAAAAAGTACGATGAGTATCTTGAAGCATTCGACAGCTTTATGTATGACACCAATCTATCAAATGCTCCGTGGTACATGATAGATGCAAAGGAGAGAAAATGGGCAGAACTTCAGATCCTCGATATCATCAATCAGGGAATAGAGACTGCGCTGCTCAATCAGGGGCATGCTGTACCTATATTGCAGAATACATTTGCACTCAAGAAGATCCCGAAGCTTTCAGAGGTGTCTCTCGATAAGAAGATCACGGACGAGGAGTACAAGGAAGAACTCGGCAAGCTGCAGAAGAAGCTCGGCAGACTGCACAACGAACTTTACCAGAAGAAGATACCGGTCATCATCGGATATGAGGGTTGGGATGCGGCAGGTAAGGGTGGCAACATCAAGAGGATTGCTGAGGCGCTTGATGCGAGAGGCTATGTGGTAAATCCTATAGCAAGCCCTGAACCGCATGAGAAGGCACGACATTTCCTGTGGAGATTCTGGACAAGACTTCCAAAGTCCGGCCATATTGCTATATTTGACAGAACATGGTATGGCAGAGTCATGGTTGAGAGACTTGAAGGATTCTGTTCGGAGAATGATTGGCAGCGGGCATACAACGAGATAAATGAGTTCGAGAAGGAGCTGCACGACTGGGGAGCGATCGTCATCAAATTCTGGGTCCAGATAGACAAAGACACGCAGCTTGAGAGATTCACACTCAGGCAGAACACACCTGAGAAACGCTGGAAGATCACAGATGAGGATTGGCGTAACCGTGACAAATGGGACAGCTATGAGGTGGCAGTTGATGAGATGCTTGAGAAGACCAACACAAGCTTTGCACCTTGGCACATACTGGAGTCAAATGATAAAAAGTATGCAAGAATAAAAGCCCTCAAGATCGTGATTAAGGCGATAGAGGATAAGCTTGAACATCTCGACAATTAATGATGGCGCCGGATGCGATCACGCGATATCCAGAATGATATAGCGCATTTGAAACAGACATGTTTGAAACATACATGTGTAAAGATAAAAAAACACAGGGCGGTGATACACAATACTAAGGTATCACCGCCTTTAAAAAAGGGTTTAAGGTATATGTTCCGCCTGTCTTGTATGGCCGCAAAGGATAAATATCCAGATATTATCCAGGGAGGAAGTACGGATTTAGCAACAGGCAGACTGCAAAATATAAAAACTATATTTCCTGTATGGTAAGACAGGAAGATAAGTTATTACCAAATTTAATTGTTCTCTCTGATGATGGCGACTCCAAGTGGGGGCAGCTCAAGCTTTCCATCAACTGCATTCTGAGTCTGAATGTCTGTTCCGTGAATCTCAGATATGATCTGAGGTTCGTCTGTGTTATTCAGGTAGAATCCATATGCGGTTCCATCATCTGCATATCTGCAGTGGTACTGTATTCCATCAGGGAGGATCTTGGTGGATATTCTGGCATCAACCAGCATTTTCTCCATGATCTCACCAAGCTTGCGGTAATCTATCCTTGCAGCTACGTAATAGGCTTTTCCGCTGCCGTAGCTGTTCACTGTCACTGCAGCATTTCCGGCATAGAAGTCTGAATCGTAGGTTCCCAGCACATCTGCTGTTCCAATCCTCAGGATCTCCGCATAGTCCCGGAGCTCACATGAACTTCCATCTGCGAAAGTTACGCTGTTTCTGTCGGATGGGTACAGAGTATCGATCTCTTCACTGACGATTCCGAATACATCTGCAAGTCCATTTCCCGGGAATCCGCCCAGAATACAGAGCTGATCTTTGTCCACATAGCCGGTGAAATATGTAGCCAGGAGCTGTCCGCCCCTCTTTACAAATGCAGCGAGAGACTCGGCCGCACCATCCCTCAGCATGTAGAGCATAGGTGCCACAACTATATCGTAACCGTCAAGTGGTTCATCTGATGCGATGACATCCACATCAACACCGCGCTTTGTCAGTTCCTTGTATATGGACATGCAGGTCTCGGGGTATTTCTTTGATTCCTGACCTAATGCTTTGACGTCATCTATAGCCCACATGTTGTCCCAGTCGAACAGCAGTGCCACTTTTGATCTGATGAGTGTTCCGGTTATCTCGGAGAGCCCGGCAAGTTCACTGCCGAGAGACGCTACTTCCCGGAATATCCTAGTGTCATTTGTTCCCAGATGATCCACAACAGCTCCGTGATACTGCTCAAATGAGCCTCTGCCCTTTCTCCACTGGAAGTACTGAACAGTGTCAGAACCGCAGGCTATGGCGTTGTATGAGAACAGTTTGTGGATGCCGGGTCTTTTAAGCTTGTTATATGGATGCCAATTTACAAGCCCCGGAGCACTCTCCATAAGCATGAAAGGCTTATCCTTTTTCATGGACCTCATGACTGCATGGTCAAATGTGTTTTGTCCCATGACATCCGCAAGGCTCTCATAGTCGTTGTGGAATCTAGGGTACGAATCCCATGAGATCACATCAAGTTCTTTGGCCATCGGTCTGTAATCAAGCCCATCGTAGAGCTGCATGAAGTTGGTCGTTATAGGTATGTCAGGGGTGAGCTCGCGGAGAAGCTTTATCTCTGACTTCATGTAATCGTTCATATTCCATGTGGTAAATCTCTTCCATTCGAGGTTCAGTCCCATGATACTGAAATCACCATTTTTGTAAGGCGGTTCAATCTGTGAGAAGCTGCTATATGAGTGACTCCAGAAGGTGGTCCACCATGCTTTGTTCAGCTTGTTTATGTCGTGGTCAAACTTCTCTGCGAGATAATTCTGAAATCTTTTCACACAGAGACGGCAGTAGCACTCGCCGCCAAGCTCATTTGACACATGCCACATGATGAGTCCCGGATGGTTTCCCACATGGGCGTGGAGCTGACGGATGATATTGTTGACCTTTTCTCTGTAGATAGGTGAGCTCATGCAGTGATTTTCACGTACACCCTGATGTTCCCTGACATCATAAGAATCCACACGTCTGATCTCAGGATATTTTTGGGCCATCCATGCAGGTTTTCCGCCGGATGGTGTTGCGAGAACTGTGTAAATGCCAGCGGCATACAAATTATCCATGACGTCCTTCAACCAGTCAAAATGATATTCACCCTCAACAGGTTCGTAAGCCGACCACGAGAAAACCCCGAGAGTGGCAGATGTCATTTTTGCCTCCTTCATCATCTCGATATCCTTTGCCAGAATATCAGGGCGGTCAAGCCACTGTTCAGCGTTGTAATCACCGCCGTGTAATATTCCATTTATCTGTGGAAAAAGTTTGTTCTTATTCATCTAATGTATGTAACCTCCTGTGTAAAGGTGATATCTAAAATAACGTTTATAAATGTTTGATGCGCAAACGGTTGCACAATCTACGATTAAAGGTAGCATATATAGGTAAATAATTCAATGGATAATTGATAAAACCTTGGAATTTGTGCAAAACACACAAAAAATGTATTTAGGTGATGGTTATGAGATCAATACCAAATTGCATGACGAACGGCTTAAAATAAGAAAAATATGATGCTGAATGGACGTGGAATGGGATTGCTCAAAGTTGCGCACATTGTCAATTTCTACAAGATGTGTAAATGTGGGGTAAACAGCTATCGGAGAAGACCAAAAATCTATATAATAATAAGTAATTGAGGGATGAACGGACGGAGAAAATGTGAAAAGGAGGAGTTATATGGGAAGAAAAATGAAAATGTGTAAAGCAGCGGAATGCGATATAAAACCGGCATGGGTCAGGAGATTTGGCAGAAGGATTTGTACTTGCGCTTTGGCGGTTTCGGCGGCTGCAGTATTGCTCGCTGGTGGGCAGATCAAAGCATTTGCATCTGAGCAGATACAGGTGAGTCCGGATGAGGGGCAGGTTACAGTATGGCATGACGACCTGAATGATACGCTGCAAAAGGGAGGACTTGGAGTTGTTACCACACAGTCAGATGGCACAGCTTCGCTGGCATCCACATACGATTCGGCAGCCCTGGAAGAGCGCATCGTCAGTGGAATCAAGGCGTGGGAGACACGTATAGATGTATCGGGACTTGGACTTACAAGAGAGGACATTACGAATGGTGCGGTAATATCTATTGTCAATTCCCATCCGGAGTTTATTGGGATTTCTGGAGGATATACATATTGGACAGCAGGTAATTCAGTAACTGCGATAGATTTCACATATCTGGACAACGCCAAGGAGGATCAACAGACACTCGATGCAGCCATTAAGGATCTCGAAAGCAGGATAGATATCAGCAAAATGACGGATGAGGAGATAGTTCTTGCATATCACGAGTATCTCACATCCACGGTTTCATATGCGTATGATGCATATCTTTCAAATAGCCTGGGAAGCAACCACGAACACGATATGTATGGTGCGCTGGTCAGCCACAGTGCTGTATGTCAGGGGTATTCTGAGACAATGTTTTATCTGCTTAAGAATGCGGGACTTTCGTGTGCGATCGCATCAAGCAGCAACATAAATCATGCATGGAATATAGTTAAGCTCCATGGAAAGTGGTATCATATAGATGCGACTTGGGATGATCCTGTGTGGGACATGCCGGGAAGGTCATATCACGATTATTTTCTTGTCAGCTTTGACACTATGAATGCGCTGACTGATCCAAAAGGAACCGGTGTGGACAGAACAGATATGATATTGAGCGCACAGTGGGGCGACACATATACGACTGCAACGGACACATCCTATGAGAGCGGCCGGTTTTGGAATGGAATAAACAAGGCGATGTTTTATAAGAACGGTTACTGGTACAGTATAAGTGAGGGAAGTTCTAAAACAGCTTTCAATATAAATAAATATCAGTATTCGACAAATACAAACAGAGTATTATATTCGGGAACTGCTAAATGGACAACCCCTGATGGCAGATATTACGTTGGTGTTTACAGTTCGATATATCTTCAGGACAATAATCTGTATTTCACTACTCCGGACAGCCTGAACAGGATAGATTTGACAGCATCAGCGGCAAATCCGGTGGAGCTTGTGAATATACGGACAAAGTATAACAGCGCAACAGGAAACAATTTGTATGCTTTTGGAATGCAGTATGGTAAGCTGGTGTACTTTATAGCGGATACCCCGAATGTTACAAAGACTAAGGATTCCAGTGATTCTACAAAATATACAAAGAACTATGAGGAATACACATTTGATTTATGTATAAACCATGAGTGGGATAGCGGAGTCGTGACAAAGGAGCCAACATACACAGAGACAGGAATAAAGCTGTATACCTGCAAGAACTGTGGTACGACAAAGACTGGAACAATAGAGAAGCTTATATGTACAAGCCATGTATGGGATGACGGTGTTGTAATCACAGAACCAACCTACAGGGCAGAGGGTGCAAAGCTGTATACCTGCAAGAATTGTGATACGACCAAGACGGAAGCCATAGCAAGGCTTCCTTTACAGAAGATAACTGTAAAGGCTGTAACTTCTGCATCAGGTGTGAAGCTTACCTGGAACAGGGAGAGTCATGCGGATGGATACTATGTATATAGAAAGAATGGAAGTTTGTCATATAAGCTGATAAAAGCGATTGGAAATGCTGACATTCTTGCTTACATTGATAGTTCTGCGGTGAGCGGCACAACATATACATATATGGTGAGAGCTTACGTGGGACAGGAAAAAGGCGATGGAACAGAGACAAGTCTTTGTTTCATTGGACGTGCGGCGGCAAAGACTTCAAATTCTGCTTCGGGAGTAAAGGTTACGTGGAACAAAGTCGGTGGTGTCAGCGGATACATTGTTTACAGGAGAACTACAACTGGAAGCTGGGGCAGAATAAAGGTTGTAAGAGCGGGTGTATTGGCGTATATTGATACACAGGCTGTTTCGGGTGTCAGGTACTTGTATGCTGTGAAGCCTTATAGAGGTAAGGTGACAGGTACATTTGCGACAAGTACGATAACAAGACTTAAGTCGCCGGTTGTAAAGGCAGCGTCTGCTGGCAGCGGAATAAAATTGACGTGGACAAAGGCGGCAGGAGCAGCAAAATATAAAGTATATAGAAAAACTGCATCAGGCAATTGGACAGTGATAAAGACAGTCACTGGCAGTGTGCGCACGATAACGGACAGAACAGCAAGAAAAGGAGTTACATATTACTACACTGTAAAGTCTGTGAATGGAACATCAGTCAGCGCTGCAGCGGTTTCCTGTAAATTCAAGAGATAGTTTATATATGTACTGGAAGGGAGATTTTTATTGAAGATAAAAAAGTTAGTTTATATGTTAGAGGAGAAGGAAAGAAATATCGGTTTACCTACGGGGGTAAGGAGATTTGTATGCAGAGGCGTAGTGGCTGGTCTGTTGGTGGCTTTTTTGGCAATTGGTGGTCAGGTTCAGGCATTTGCAGACGATGGGACATATTCTGATGAGAAAAATGCGGTTGATACCACAGAGGTTTCAGATGACAGCCAGATTTCGGAGCAGGATCTGGTAGAAGAGGTGATGGACACCTCAGAGATATTGCAGTTTGGCGGCCTTCCCAAGGAAGATATCCAGGATGAGGATGTCGCATCGGTTGCATCCGTCAGCCAGGCACAGATGGAGAAAAAGATTGTGGCTTCTCTGAGCAGCTTTAAGCACACGATCGATGTGCGCGGCTGGGGACTTACCACAGGCAATGTTGCAGCGGTTGTCGGCAAGATTGTAAATGCACATCCGGAACTGGTGTACGTTGCAAAGTATGGATATATGCGAAACATTTACACAGGGCAGGTCACATCACTGAAGATCACATATAAGCCAAATGCGGCAACGGAGAAGAAACAGCTTGCAGCCGCTATAGCAAAGGTGAACAGACAGGTGAAGACATCAGGAATGAAGCCTGCTGAGATAGTTCTTGCATATCATGAATATATCACTTCAACAATAGAGTATGACACAAGTGATCTCGCCAGTTACAATCAGGTTACTGGACGTGATCATATGTATGATATGTATGGAGTCCTTGTGAAGAAGAAAGCCGTATGCCAGGGATACGCAGAGACCATGTGGTATTTCTTAAGAAAGGCAGGTGTTCCGTGTGGTATAGCCACGAGTACGTATATAAACCATGCGTGGAATGTTGTCTGCATAGATGGCAAATGGTATCACGTTGATGCAACATGGGATGATCCGGTTCCAAATCTTCCGGGACAGTCGTTTCACAAGTATTTTCTGATAAGTATGGGAACCCTCAACAAGCTGACAAAGCTGTCGAACAGTTCATACTCACTTGGAAGGTATGATACCAGTGTAACAAATGTGTGGAGGGGGCGGTACCGCAATGACAATGACAGGCGGTTTGAGAAAGGACAGTTCTGGAATGCGGTAAACAAGGTTATATATTACAGAAAAGGCTATTGGTATAGCATAAAGCAGGCTTCCAAAACAACCATCTACAAGATAAACAAGTCCAATTTTAAGACCGGTGTCACAAAGTCTATATTTACAGGATATGCAGACTGGATCGGATCGGATGGAAGCACATCACTTGGAAAGCAGTACGGCTCATTGTTCCTCGCACAGGAGATGTTATATTTTACGACTCCAAGATATGTGGGCAGGATAGATCTGGACGCATCAAGTGTCAGCGCATATGCCGTATATGATATAAGGTCTGTCTATGACACAGAGGGTATAAATATATATGCCATGGGATATGATGGAAATGGAGATATAGTATTCTGGGTATCATATGATCCAATGTGTTCGGTTAAAAACAGTTACCTGTTAAATGCCTGTATGTCACATAGCTGGAAAACTAGTAAACTGATAAAGAAACCTACATATGCGAGCACTGGAATACGCAGATATACATGTTCTAAGTGTGGATATATAAAGAATAAGACAATTCCAAAACTTAAGTTGGCGAAGACAACTGTAAAAACTCAAAATATTGCAAATGGTATAAAATTAAGCTGGAATCGTGTGTCTGGGGCTGCAGGATACAAGGTATACAGAAAAATTGGACGAAACAGCTACAGGCTGATAAGAACTATATCGTCAGCAAAAGTATTGACTATGACGAACAAAGGACTTACAGGTGGAATTCGTTATACTTATGTTGTAAAAGCGTTCAATAAATACACCACTGGTACGGGAACTGCCAGAACACAATATTACATAGCTGACACAAAGGTCAGCACAAAAAATGCATCTTCTGGAATCCTTGTGACATGGAATCGTGTAAAAGGTGTTGATGGATATATGGTCTACCGCAGGACTTCTTCCGGCAAGTACAGATGTATCAAGAAACTTAAGGCGGGTACTGTCAGATATACAGACAGAAGTGTTTCGTCAGGTGTGAGATACGCATATTTTGTAAAGCCGTATAAGGGTAAAGTTACCGGTGCATATTCAAAGCAGGCTGTCTGGTGTCTCCGAAAGACAAATGTGGAACTGAGAACGACAGGTGACGGTGTCCGTGTTGTATGGTCAAAGATAACCGGTGCAGATTCGTATAAGATATATAGAAAGACTGCGTCAGGCAGTTACAAAGTGGTGAAAACTATCAAGAGCGGAAGTACAACTGGATGGACTGACAGAAGTGCGAAGAAAGGCGTTTCTTATACATATACTGTAAAGTCTATGAGAAATGGCAGTGAAAGTGCAGCCGCAACGGGCAAGACTATCAAGAGATAGGTATATACAGAATGTATTATTTGATCTTGGCAGATTATAAAAATATACCGGATGTATGATGCTTACATCCGGTTATTTTTATGCGGACAATGAATCAGGGGCCATGCTGTGCCCACAGTGTTATCACAGTTTTGAGGTGTACATACGGGTATTTACCACATATTATGAATTGCTATTGTTATTATTATTATTATTATTATTATTATTATTATTATTATTGTGAACAGTTATGTTCCTGTGAGAATTGTCAAACAGGTCTGAGTCAGCTACGTCTGATGAGTCATTTCTGTTTAATGTCTCACCGATTCTCGCTTTCGCCTCGGTTCCGGCTGCCTTGATTCCGTCGGTTATTGCCTCCCCTATCTGTTCAGCTTTCTCTTTGATCTTCTTTGTTATAGAGAAGCTTTCAGGGTTATTTTCAAATGCACGCCTGATTGATGCGGTATCATGAAGGGAGAGCAGGAAACTCGGTTTCTCCTTGAACTTTTCTCTATCAATGGCAAGCCTTGATTTGAGTTCTTCAACGCGGACGATGATCTGCTTCTCTTTGGCAAGCTTTTTGACTTTATTCATAAGGTTGAATGAGACAACACAATCTATAACGAACACGCCATAGAAAAATCCTATGAAAAATGAAAAAGTCAGATGGTCGGCAAGCCAGTACACGGCATTCAATATATGCGGGTGCAGAAAGAAATAATAAAGTGCAGCTATCACACCCCAGAAAAATGAGAAAAGAGGACAGATTATTCCCTGAATATTGCCCCATTCGTCAGAATAATCCCATAGTTTTATATTCATTCCTATGATAAATATGCGGCCTGCGATATACTCAACCACTGTCATTGCGACAGCCATTATGAGGACAATCAAAACCTTTTGCAGAATCGGATGTGAATCTACAGCGTCTATATGTATAAGGGATAAAAGGTAAAGAACTACCAGACCGGAGCCATATAATGGAAGATATGGTCCTACCAGGAAACCAGGGTTGATCCATTTGTGACTTGGATTGCTCTTGGAGAAAAACTTTCGGAATATCACCTCTATGCACCATCCCATGACGCAGCCTATAAAAAATAAAAACAGTATCACCAGTATACTTTTGATATTAAAATTATCCATATCATAAATCTCCTTATGTTGCTGAGGTTGTCAATAGTAATAAGATAGTATATAGAAAGAAAAAAAGCAACCTTACAAAAATGCATAAGTGTAAGAAAAGCTTATTGAAACTTATTGAGAAAAAAAGTTCTGTGAAATGCGTCGGTTAGTTTAGACTAATGCACAGGGTGGTGATATACTTACAGAATAAAAAACGCTTAACGGCGATATCATTATGGTAATTATATCAAGGAGGATAAAGTGATGATGAAGGCATTAAAGAAAGTAAATTGGAAGAAACTTGGAATATTTGCAGGTGGCGTGTTATTTGGAACAGCAGGCATCAAGGTGCTCTCAAGCAAGGATGCAAAGAATGTATATACACATTGTACAGCAGGTGTTCTCAGGGCAAAGGATTGCGTGATGAAGACTGCAAATACAATTCAGGAGAACTGTGGCGACATTTATGCAGGTGCGAAGGATATCAACGAGGCGAGAGCTCAGAAGGCAGCAGAGGCTGAGTTTGATGATGCTCAGGCAGCAGAGACCGAGAGTACAGATGCAGCAGAGACTGTAGAAGAGTAATCATATAATACTAGAGATTGGAAAGAGGCGAAGATCTTGAAGTTTTCAATTTTAAATGAAACAAAGAATCGTCTGCGTATACACATGTCACAGAGCCACATGACTATGTCACAGGCCGATATACTCCAGTATTATCTGGAGAATCAGGAAGGCGTAACTGAGGTAAAAGTTCATGATAGAACATGTGATGCGATCATCTTGTACGATGGTGACAGAGCAGTTATACTTGATGCACTCAGGCAGTTTGGTTATGACAGAATAGAAGTACCTGCTGATCTGACTGAGACGTCGGGAAGGGTTATGAACAGACAATACGAGGACAAGATTTTTCGAAATACTGTCTGGTACATGACCAAACGTTGGATAGTACCGATGCCATTTAGATACTGCCTTACTTTACTCAAGGCACTCAAATATATAGGCAAGGGACTCAAGTGCCTGGCAGACAGAAAACTTGAGGTTCCGGTACTTGATGCCACAGCTATAACAGCGTCTATCCTGACAAAGGATTTCGCTACGGCAGGCTCTGTTATGTTCATGCTGGAGATTGGAGAGATACTTGAAGAGTGGACACATAAGAAGTCTGTGGGCGGCCTTGCCAGAAGCATGTCACTCAATATAAATAAAGTATGGGTTCGTGTCGATGACTGCGATGTTCTCATGGACAGCGCAAAGATCACAAAGGATGATCTGGTAGTTGTGCATATGAGTAATGTCATTCCATTTGACGGAGTTGTTGAAAGCGGCGAGGGGATGGTCAATCAGGCATCCCTTACCGGAGAATCTCTTGCGGTTCACAAGGGTGCCGGAGACAGTGTATACGCGGGTACGGTGGTTGAAGAAGGCGAGCTTGTTGTAAGAGTTGTAAGGACTGGAAAGACAAGCAGATATGACAAAGTGGTTGCTATGATAGAGGAGTCAGAGAAGCTTAAGTCAGGTCTTGAGAGCAGGGCTGAACATCTTGCGGATGGCCTTGTACCTTGGACTTTGGGCGGCACAATACTCACATATCTTCTCACTCGAAATGTAACAAAGACGCTTGCAGTTCTCATGGTAGATTATTCATGTGCACTGAAGATGTCTATGCCGATAGCTGTTCTGTCAGCTATCCAGGAGGCGAATAAACATCATCTCACTGTGAAAGGCGGCAAATTCCTTGAGGCTGTGGCAGATGCAGATACAATTGTATTTGATAAGACAGGAACACTTACCAAGGCTTCGCCGACTCTGGTGCGGGTTGTATCATTTGACGGAAGAGATCCTGATGAACTGTTAAAGATAGCAGCATGTCTTGAGGAGCATTTCCCTCATTCCATGGCTAGGGCAGTGGTGGCTGGAGCTGCTGCAAAGGGCATAGAGCATGAGGAGATGCATTCAAAGGTAGAGTATGTAGTGGCTCATGGAATATCTTCAAGCATAGAGGGCAAGAAAGTTGTTATAGGAAGCTATCACTTTGTATTTGAGGATGAGGGCTGCGTGATACCTGAGGATAAGATAGAGCTGTACGAGTCACTTTCAAAGACCCATTCACATCTGTTCATGGGAATAGATGGCAAACTTGCAGCAGTCATATCCATCAAGGATCCTGTGAGACCCGAGTCTGCTGAGGTTGTAAAGAGACTCAAAGAGCTTGGAATCGGCAAGGTTGTCATGATGACAGGTGATAGTGAGAGAACAGCACAGGCGATAGCTGAGCAGGTAGGCGTTGATGAGTATTACTCAGAGGTTCTGCCGGAGGACAAGGCGAATTTTGTTGAGGCTGAAAAGGCCGCAGGACGAAAAGTCATCATGGTAGGTGATGGAATAAATGATTCTCCGGCGCTGTCGGCATCGGATGCCGGCATTGCAGTAAGTGATGGGGCAGAGATAGCCAGAGAGATTGCAGACATAACTGTCAGTGCAGACAATCTGTATGAGCTTGTCACATTGAAAGAACTAAGCAACAGACTGATGAACAGGATAAACAGAAACTATCGCAAGATAGTGACATTTAATACCGGACTTATTATTCTGGGTGTTATGGGAGTTATTCAGCCGACAACATCGGCTCTGCTCCACAATTCATCCACATTGCTGATCAGTATGGACAGTATGAAAAGACTGCTTGACTGATATCAGTGGCATATAGAAATTTGATTAAAAAGTGCTTTTCGCCCTCGGCGGAGGGCACTTTTTTAATGTCACAAGCGTCAGCTTGATGACCTGCGCACGCCTCAGCGTGCTACCTTTTTTAATGCAAAAAATAATCATAAAAAGGTGTTGACCTGAAAATCTAGATGTGACATGATACGAGTAAATGATGATTATATAAGTCATTTCAGGAGACACTAATACACGAATGATGATATTTAATAGACTGATGTCTGATTGAAGGAGGAATGTACTATGGTAAAAACTGTAAAAGAAGACAGATTTGATGATATAAAGGAGAGCAATGTCGCAGTTGCAGACTTTTCGGCGGCCTGGTGTGGCCCATGTAAGATGATGGCTCCGGTATTTCATGCGGTGGCTGATGAGATGGGAGACAAGGTGGATTTCTATAGTGTTGATGTGGATGAGAATCCAGGCCTTGCAGCGGCAAATAAGGTGTTCAGTGTACCTACACTTATACTGTACAAGGATGGCGTTGAGGCATCCAGGAGTGTCGGTGCCATATCAAGATCGGATCTTCTTGATTTTATAGAGAAGAACAAGTAGGATTATGATTTAGACCAGGCCAGATTGATTGGAATGGATTTAATTAAAGAGCCCGGCTGGATGATATGTGACTACCTTGTTGCAAGTGCAATAAAGGCGGTTCATGTCAACCAGCCGGGCTCTTTTGTTATCTGTCGGCTCTGTCTACATAGTCTCTGTATGTTACGAGGCTCTTGTATGCCGGTCTGATTATCTTGTCTGTTGTTACTAGTTCCTCGATTCTGTGTGCACTCCAGCCAACTATACGAGCCACTGCAAAGAGAGGCGTGTAGAGTTCTCTTGGAATGCCGAGCATCTCATACACAAATCCGCTGTAAAAGTCCACATTTGGGCTGACACCTTTGTAGATCTTGCGTTCTTTGGCAATGAGCTTTGGCGCAATCTTTTCGATGTTGTTGTATAGAGCCATGTCTTCATCTCTGCCCTTTGCAGCTGCCAGCTGCTCCACAAATGCCTTGAAGACTTTCTCACGTGGATCGGATAAGGAGTATACAGCATGTCCCATACCATAGATGAGGCCTTTGTGGTCGTAGGCCTGCTTGTTCAGAAGCTTATCCAGATATGCCTCGATGGCTTCTTCGTCGTGATAGTCTTTGATGTGCTCCTTGATGTCATCCATCATGTTCATAACCTGCAGATTTGCTCCGCCGTGCTTCCTTCCCTTGAGTGAAGAGAGAGCTGCGGCTATCGCTGAGTATGTGTCAGATCCTGAGGAGGTTACAACTCTTGTGGTGAAAGTTGAATTGTTACCGCCGCCGTGTTCCATATGGAGAAGAAGAGCTATATCAAGAACCCTTGCTTCAAGCTCGGTGTATTTCATGTCGGGTCTCAGCATACGCAGAATATTCTCAGCTACTGATTTATCTTTATCCGGGCGATGTATGTACATGCTTCCATCGTTCTCATAGTGGTTGTACGCATGATAGCCATATACAGCCATCATAGGAAATGTGCTGATGAGGCCGATACACTGTCTCAATACGTTGTCAATATCAAGGTTGTTTGCCTGATTATCGTATGATGCAAGTGTCAGAACACTTCTTGTTATGGAATTCATGATATCTACACTTGGCGCTTTCATGATGACGTCACGTGTAAAGTTGGTAGGCAGGTTCATGGATTCCGAGATGACACTGCTGAACTCTGTGAGCTGCTGTTCTGTAGGAAGTTCTCCGAAGAGCAGCAGATAAGCAGCTTCCTCAAATATGTGGCGCTTACCCTTTCCGCCTCTTACAAGATCCTGTACATCATAGCCTCTGTACAGAAGCTGTCCGTCACAAGGGACCTTCTGTCCATCTACATCTTTGAATGCGATGATCTGGGATATGTTGGTAAGACCGGTCAGTACGCCCTGGCCATTCTCGTCGCGAAGACCTCGCTTGACTCCGTACTTGGCATAGAGATTTTTATCTATTCCATCATGTTGCTGACAGAGATGAGCCTGTTTTTCAACGTATCCTGTCAGATTTTCCATATACTCCATATAGTCACTCCTTTCATTTCAAGTCATCAGATAAAAATACTGCATGATGACCTGTGCGCTCAGATGCGCACTGTTATAAATTCTTTTTGCAGATGTCGTTTAGACAGCATGCATCGCAGTGGGGCTTCGTTCTGGCTGTGCACACGGCTCTGCCGTGATCTACGAGTCTGTGACAGAAGTCATTGCTTTCTTCTGGGGGCACAAGTTTCCACAATTCCATCTCAACCTTTTTTGGATCTTTTATCCCATCAACCAATCCAATTCGGTTTACAAGACGTATACAATGAGTGTCCGTTACAATGGCAGGTTTGCCATATATATCACCCATGATGAGGTTGGCACTCTTGCGACCAACACCAGGGAGCTTCAGCAGCTCCTCAAGGCTGTCAGGAACCTGGCAGTCATAGGAATCAACAAGCATATTCATACATGCACTTATATCTCTGGCCTTGCTTTTCCCCAGTCCGCAAGGTCTTACTATGGCCTCGATGTCACTGACATCGGCATCGGCCAATTCTTTTACTCCCGGATATTTTGCAAATAAATCTTGGACAACCACGTTCACTCTTGCATCAGTGCACTGCGCCGCCAGGCGGACACTGACAAGAAGCTGCCATGCGTGTGAAGTATCGAGGGTACACACAGTGTCAGGATATTCCTTTTTTAATCTCTCGATAATGTCCAATGTTCTCTGTTTTTTTGTATATCTCTTCTGTGATTCCATAAAAAAGGCCTCCAATATCCATATGATAACATGAAAATACGGTGAATGGGTATCGAAAAAGAATTCTTAATAAAAATATTAGAAGTGTAAAAACGTTGAAAAAGGATTTTATATAGTATGATACTAAAAGCTCCTGAACCATTATGTTATACAGTGCTGATTCAGGAGCTTTTGTGAATTGTTGATTGTTATGTGATTTTGCCGTTTACAGATTCCTATATGGAGCCTGAATCCGCGGTCTGTGGAACGTTATTTTGTTCCGAAGATTCTGTCGCCGGCATCGCCAAGTCCTGGGCAGATGTAAGCGTTCTCGTTCAGCTCGCGGTCAACATGACCAACGTAGAGCTGGATGTCAGGATGAGCCTTGAGAAGTCTCTCAATTCCCTGCGGTGCAGCGATGATCGACATGAACTTGATGTTCCTGCCACCGTGCTGCTTGATGAAATCAACGGCAGCAACAGCTGATCCTCCGGTTGCAAGCATAGGATCCGTGACAACTATAAGTCTCTCATCGATAGGATCAGGGAGCTTGCAGTAGTATTCATGTGGCTCATGTGTCTCCTCGTCTCTGTACAGACCGATGTGTCCGATCTTGGCTGTAGGAACCAGAGCCTGAAGTCCACTGACCATTCCAAGTCCTGCACGGAGAATAGGTACGATCGCAAGATTTCTTCCTGCGATGACCGGAGTCATGCATTCCTCGATAGGAGTCTCTATACATACATCCTCGGTAGGAAGATCTTTCAGAGCCTCATATCCCATGAGCATGGCGATCTCTTCAACAAGTGCACGGAATTCGGCAGTTCCGGTGTTCTTATCTCTGAGCTTTGAAATTTTATGTTGAATAAGTGGGTGTGTCATTACTGTGTAATCAGTCATATTGTGTAACCTCCTATAAAAACAATGTGTAATTATGCCTCAATGTCAGAGTTCTGTGGATTCATTCCAAGTCCGCGGCTTACATCACCCTTGGTGTTCTCACCAAATGTATAGTCGTTACCAGGCAGTATAGCATTCAGCAGGATGCCGAATATAGCTGCGAGGGCAAGTCCTGTAAGAGTGATAGTTGTGCCTCCGATCGTGAATGTAAGGCCATTTTTGAAACCAAGTCCACATACCATGATAACGGCTGCGATGATCAGGTTTCTTGATTTTGTGAAATCTACATGGTTCTCAACAACGTTTCTTACACCTATGGCTGAGATCATTCCGTAGAGGATGAAGCTTATGCCGCCAATGATGGCGAAAGGCATTGAGCGGATGACTTCTGCAACCTTAGGTATGAAACCGAGAATAACTGCAAAAATGGCAGCCAGTCTTATAACTCTTGGATCGTGAACGCGGCTGAGCTCGAGAACTCCTGTGTTCTCTCCGTAGGTTGTGTTGGCAGGACCGCCAAAGAGTGCGGAGAGAGAGGTTGCCAGACCGTCACCGATGAGTGTTCTGTGAAGTCCTGGGTCTTCGAGGAAATTCTGATCAACGGTTGCAGATATGGCACATATATCACCTATGTGTTCCATCATGGAGGCGATGGCAATAGGTGCCATGACAAGTATGGCAGTTAAGTTAAATTTACAGATCTGGAAAGGTGGCAGACCGAGAAAATGTGCGTCTGAAACTCCGGAAAAGCTGAGTATTGCTGAACCATCAGGGTTGGTCATACCACAGAAGTGAAGTATGAGTGCAACACCATATGAGATAAGTACACCCATGAGGATAGGTATGATCTTGAACATGCCCTTGCCCCAGATGTTGAACACAATGACAACAGCCAGTGCGATAAATGCAAGCAGCCAGTTAGTGGATGCGTTTGATATAGCTGATGGTGCGAGGCTCAGACCGATACATATGATGATAGGTCCGGTAACCACTGGTGGAAGGAATCTCATGACACGCTTCACGCCGACAAGCTTGACGATCAGTGCAAGTACAAGATACAGAAGTCCTGCAACCACAATACCGCCACATGCATATGGAAGCTTTTCGCCCATTGGCATGTCCTTGAATATGCCTGTTTTAAGGTCTGCAACTGTGGAGAAACCTCCTAGAAAAGCAAATGAAGAACCGAGAAATGCAGGTACCTTAAGCTTAGTGCATAAGTGGAAGAACAGTGTTCCAAGACCGGCACATACAAGAGTTACCTGAATTGAGAGTCCCTGACCCTCGAAGTATCCGTTTACGAGAAGCGGAACAAGAATTGTTGCACCAAACATGGCGAACATGTGCTGGAATCCGAGTATAAGCATCTTGGGAATTCCGAGCTTACGTGCATCGCGGATGGCATCATTTTGATTATCCATAAGTAATAATCCTCCTCATGATTATTTTTTTATAATTATAGAGACAATTGGGGACAAGGTCAATTTCATTTGTGCATTTTTTGTAAAAAATATGTCAAAATTCGGCATATTTCTATAGATGTAGATAAACCTTTAAATTTGTTGCTTTATTATGTGCATATAATATTGGTTCATACTGTGAAAAGCGCATAAATACTGTATTGTGTACGTGCTTGTGGTTTTGCGGAGAGGCGAAAATAGGCGGTAGACAGTTCTGAAAATACAAAAAATGTAATATATGGTAATGCTTGACATATTGTTACAGAATTGTTACAATTTCGTTGAAAAAAATATGAGGGAAACATAATATAAATCGTTCAGGGAGACGTAATATGATAGAATTGGAGAATGTGAGTATGACATATCCTGGGGGCATAGAAGCTCTCAAGAATGTGAATATCAACATAGAAAAAGGCGAGTTCGTATTTATAGTTGGAAGCAGTGGATCCGGAAAGACCACTTTGTTCAAACTGCTGCTCAAGGAGATGGCGCCTACAGAGGGCAATATAACGGTGGC